>Ga0247841_10002275_pt1 | contig 39111 bp, 39 predicted proteins | sample LaCruzMarch2015__2_FD_192410 | JGI IMG/M metagenome (GOLD analysis project Ga0247841, IMG submission 192410) | Freshwater microbial communities from meromictic Lake La Cruz, Castile-La Mancha, Spain - LaCruzMarch2015_18m | ecosystem: Environmental > Aquatic > Freshwater > Lake | place: Spain... | reverse complement strand
GCGATAGAGCCGAAAGTAACCTGTGTCAGAAACCTTAAATGCCCCCGGCAGCAGACCATCGGGGAACCAGGTGCGATTGCCGTTACTTGGAACAAAATAACCTTGTTTGAAAGTTTCCCAATTGATGTCATAGCCGGCATTTGAACTCTGTCGAGGGCTAAATCCGTCTGTGCCACTTACGATTTCATAGTTATACAAATCCCGGAATTCCGAAGAGTCGGGAGCTGTTGCGTCAAGCGAGTCAATGACCAATCCCTTGTCTATAAACTGGTCCAGACTATATGCCCAAACATGGACATCAGTGGGATTGTTGTCGTCTTTTTCACTGCAACCGACCAAGAAAGCCAGCATTGCAATGACTACAAAAATGAGAAGAAGTCTGCGCATTTTTACCTCCATGCTAAACCCGGAGGCAAGACAGTGCTATATTCTGTCCCGCCTTTCCAAAGGGAGGTATAACCGTTTCCCGTTATACCCTATCGGTGTCAGCTCATGCCGGATGGTTTAGAAACTGACACTCGGCGTTGGTTTCTTTTTTTAATATCAACTTGATTTTGTCAAGTAAGAAACGATGTTCCGGCTCTTATATCCAAGACTTGTTGACAAAAACCCCTGCCCCAAATAAACAGAAATCTTAGCCGAGTAAGCGTATCTGTGGCTGATAAATTCAGCTGTGATAGCTTACCTTTGGGTATAATTGGAAACGGTTATGCCTCCCGTGTTTGGAAAGGCTTGCTGCTGCATAGTGTCTTCTCCAAACCGTTTTTGAGAGGAGACACATTGTGAAAGAATATCGGTTTACCACCTTCAATCTGATTCTAATGGCTTTGATGGCTGCTATCGGATTGGCAATCAAACCTTTGGTCAAAACTCTCACCCATATTGTATCAACCCCTTTGGGTATTCCGGGTGGAACATTGGGCGGCGGTTTCTATATGATGTGGTTGTGCCTGATTGCTGCCATAGTACCAAGATTTGGATCTGCAACGCTCACGGGCTTAATTCAGGGACTGGTAGTTTTAATCACAGGCTGGTTTGGAGGGCACGGCGCAGCATCATTAATAACATACACTTTGCCCGGACTTGCCATTGACCTAACCGCCTATATTTACCGCAGACGAGATAAAATTGATGCCCAAATCTTTTTTTGTGTAATATCCAATCTGGTAGGGACTTATCTGGTGGGTTTAATCATCATGCGTCTGCCCAAAGCCCCCTTGCTCATCTCATTAAGCATGGCGATAATTTCAGGCTGCATCGGGGGCGTTTTGTCATATCTTATCTTTCAGCAAATGAAAAGATACAGGCTTTTATAAACAGAAACAGAGGATGAATAATATGCATAAATCTACTATTTTGATACTCACAGCTATTATGTTCTGCGGCTTTTCTGCGCTGCATTGCATTGAAATTATCAATAAAGCCGGGGTTTCTTCTTATGTCTCTTTTGCCAGTTTGAAAGCACACTCATTGGAAAGCTTTCAGACCAAACGGCACAAAGACGGCAAAGACCTGATAGACAACTGGCAGGGAATTTCTCTCCAAAACTGGCTAAGGGAAGAGAAACTGGAAGATTTCCAGAGCATCAGATTTGAAAGTGATGACCGCTATATGGTGCGCATCCACAAAGCCGAAATGGATACTATGCCGGGTTGGATAGCTCTGGTACAAAACAAGATACCGATTGACAGCACAGAAATCCGGGTCATTTTCCCCAAACAGAGAGACATGTTTTGGGTGAGAGGCATTGCCAGAATTATCCTGGAGGATTACCGCCCTGTCCCCAAGCCGCGTCAGCTTTTTATCTCAGAAAACGCTTTTACGAAAATCCCGCTATTGACCGACCCCACGCCTTTTAAAGACATTAAAGGCTATAACTTTGATTCAATTATGGAAGACATTTTTTGCGATAATGAAGAATCAGTTGTTCTGGTCAGCCGGGATGGGTTACGTATCCGGCTGGAATATCCCAAACATCTGAAAAGCGCTGTCATTGAGCTCACTCAGGATAAAAAATACAATCTCAAAAGTCCCAATATCCCCGGCGGAATGTGGCTCAAAGACATTGTCTATATCCAAAGCGGACCTTATGCCCTGATTCGAAAGGGCTATCTTACTGAAATAGCTTCGCTCTACAAACTTTTGGAATGGAAAGCTCCGGATAACCTGTTGATTAATATAAAGATAAATACTGTTACCAAAGAAATCCCCATCTATCAAATCGAAACTTTGTCGGAATACGACTTTCAGGAAAATGAATGGCTCCAATTAGACAATTAATCATCCTCTGAAACAGGCTCACGGGATATCCGTTATGCTGGAAGTTCATAATTTATCAATACGTTATTCGGATTCAGATGAGTGTTTGTTCCGTGATTTGTCTTTTAAATTAAATGCAGGAAGCTTGCTCTGGGTTAAAGGACCCAACGGTTGCGGTAAAACCAGCCTGTTATATGCCCTTGCCAATATCATTCCCCAACATATTAACGCACTCAGAGACGGCATTATTACACTGGAAGGAAAAGCTTTAACTGATGTGCCGATCAGTCAGTTGATGCCCGATTTGGCATTATCCATGCAAAACACGGCTTGGCAATTGCTGTTTCCGTCTATAGAAGAGGAACTGATTTATGCCTTGGAAAATCTCGGACTTTCGGATGAAGAAATCGAAACCAGGCTTGCTGCGGCACTGAGCAGATTTAATCTTACAAGTTACAAAAATTCCCATCCAAATCAACTCTCCGGTGGATTTCAGAAATTGTTGAGCTTGGCAATTATTGACACCATATCACCTCAACTGATACTTTTGGATGAACCGTTTAACGGACTTTCAGACAGTAATATACAGATAGTAAATGACTGGCTTAAAAATATGCAGTTATGCGGCAAGATTATGATCATTGCCGACCATTTTGAGGGTCTGGCAGATTTATGCACACATCAGCTTGAGTTTGAATCAGATGGCTTTGTCTGTGGCTGATTCCGCTATCAATTTCAGACAAGTCTGCTTTGGCTGGAGTAAACAAAATACTCTTTTTAATCGGATCGATTTGACCCTTCCGACCAATAAAATTATCGTCTTAACCGGTGAAAACGGCAGTGGAAAGTCCACTTTTGCCTCTTTGGCAACCGGTTTAATCCAGCCCACAAGCGGATATATCAGCTGGAACAAAGTCTCTTTTTCTGCAAAGCAAAATTACAAGATTTATCATGCTCTGGCTTACTTGCAACAGAAAACAGAAAACAATCTGCTGGGTGTTGATGCGGAAAGCGACTTAAACTTGTGGATGCTCTCAAATTCTGTCATGCCTGCGCAGGCAGGAATCCTAAATAAAACCCTGCTGGATTGGGGTTTAGTTGCTATCAAGCATCGCCCGGTCTGGGAACTCAGCGCAGGTGAATTGAAGAGACTCTGCCTTGCCGGCATCAGTCCGAATCCAAATAAATACTGGGTTTTGGATGAGCCGGAAGTATCACTTGACGCAGAGTCTTGTGAAAAACTCATTTCAATGCTTAAAATCAAGCGTCAAAAGGGATTGGGAGCTTTGCTTCTTACCAATAATGTATCTTTATACCAGGACTTGTATGATGAATTGTGGAACATCACTCCAATCGGTGCTATCGCACAATTGCAACTTGGGAACCACCCGGCATCCTCCTGACATCCTCCTGGGGTTAGCCCAAGTGGATCCCAGGTGGAACCTAAGTGGATTCTAAGTTGCTAGTGAGGAAGGGCACACGAAGGATTTAGAAATGAAAGTGCACCCGCTGACCAAATTGTCAATTGTAATCAGCCTGACAAGCTGTTCTTTGCTATATAAAAATCTGCCTATTTTGACAGGGCTTTTATTGATTAGTCTGTTTCTGACGCTGATAAATGCCCCTGATTCAGAGGCTTGGAAAAAGTTTATTAGGCAATTTTACAAATTGCTACCCTTGTTTATCAGTATTTTTCTCATCCAGATTTTGTTTGATATAAGCGGAGTTGTTATCTACCGGTTGTGGTTCGTCCAAATCACTTCACACGGTTTTAACACAGCCTTGCAGGTGATGCTCAGATTACTGATAATTGTGTTTGCAGCGGGATATTTGATAAAACTGAGTTTGAGAGATTTTCTTTCTGCTTTCAGACTAATCAGATTACCGGAATCAATCGCGGTTACAACTGCTCTGACCATTGGATTTATCCCCTTGATATCCAACCAGATAAAGCTGAGTCTTCAGCAGATAACCCTGCGAGGAATCAGGCTTCGCAAGCTGGGTTTCAAAGCAAGGATAACCTTGTATTTATCCTTAATCATGCCCATCCTCGGAAAGTCTGTCAGCAAGGCAAAATATCAGGCTATTGCATTAGATTTTAGGGGTTTCAGGAATGGAAAAAAACATACGAATTATCAAATGCAGAGATTGGGTTTGATTGATTGGGTATTGATGCTTATTTCTGTTTTACTGCTTGTTTTGCCTGCGCTTGGAAGATACTGACGAATTCATCAATCAATTTTCCCTCAAGATTATACACTTTCACATCCAATTTATCGTGCTTGAAATCCAAAACGCAGAAATTGTGTCCAAGATATATCTTTTTACTGTAATCATTGCGGCTATTCGCTTTATACAGAGGCGCTCCTCCCCCACCGGTGACAATATACCACTGTTTTTCAAACAAAGAACGCTCGTAGATATGGTCGTGCCCACTGAACACTGCCAGAATGGGATAATTTTTGAATAAGGCAGGTAAAAAGAAGCTTAAGCCCAGTTCGTCGCCATGTGTGCCGGAGCTGAAAATGGGATGATGGGACAGAATAATCATAGGTCTGGTTTTGTTCTGCTCCAGGGTTGCAGTTAACCATTTATACTGTGGTGAGCCGGGGCTGATTTTAATTGTGCTGTCCAAAGCTATCCAAACGATTGAATCCTCAACAGTCACGTAGTAGGCTTGATTATTAAGCTGGAGAAAATTGGCAAAGTATAGCTCCCTGTTGCGTTCGTGGTTGCCGATGACAGGGTAGAATTTGCTGAAATCGGTCAGAGGTTTGAGGCTTGTAAACAGCTCGTCAAACTCTTTTTGTCTGTAGCCGTAAGACACCATATCGCCTGTGTGGAAGACAGCTTGGGGCTTATATGGGATTATCTGTGCTAAGATTTGCTTATGGATTTCGGGTTGACTGCGTGAATCGCCATACACCACCGTCACTGCCGTCAGATCAAAGATGGACAGCAGAAAAAATAGATATAGGCAAACTTTGTAAGAAATTGCCATTCTAAAGAATGGGGTACATTTGGTGTAGAGTAGGATTCCAATCCTGCTTAAACGCAAAATTGCCATTCTAAAGAATGAGGTACAAGTTAGGATTGTAGCAGTCCTTCGTAAATGAGCTGGAATTTCTGCAAATCTTCCCATGCCGGTTTTTTCCAATTGGGATTTCTTAACAGAGCTGAGGGATGGTAAGTAACATAGGTTGGGATGTCCAAATAGCTGTGCGTCTGTTCCCTGAGCCAGTGCATGGGCTGTTTCGATTCCAATAAAGTCTGGGCGGCAACCAGCCCCAAAAATAAAAATACTTTAGGCTGAATTATGGAAATTTGTTCATTTAGATAGGGCAGGCAAGCCAGACGTTCCGATTGCTCAGGATTTCGGTTACCGGGAGGACGGCATTTAACAATATTGGCTATATAGACGTCTGCCCGGTTGATTTTGATAGCAATCAGCATTTTGTCCAGCAGTTGCCCTGCAGGTCCGACAAAAGGTCTGCCCTGCAGGTTTTCCTGCTCTCCGGGTCCTTCACCAATCACCATACAAACGGCATCGGGATTGCCTTCGCCATACACAAATCTCTTTCTGCCGGAAGATAGGGGGCATTTCTGGCAATCCTTGTAAGAGATTTGATTGGCTATTAATCGGGCTGATTTATCTTGTGAAGACAGCTGCAAATGTGGAAATAGCTGAGGTTCCGGTTTTTTGATGTACACTTCGTTAATACCCGAAAGTTTTAGCTGTTCCAGGTATTGTTTGACGGCTTTTTTCATTTAAGTAGTAACAGATGCCTCGTCTGTTAAATATACATTCGAGGCGAATGTATCAACAACGGGATTATTCTTCTTCGTCAGAATCTAATACTTCTTCGTCAAGATCGTCATCAAAGTTGTCTTCAGAATAAGTGGGAGTGTATTCACCCTGAAATTCTTCTGCCACAGCAATCTGCTCAAATTCGTCCTCATCATCAAAACGGTCTCTGCGTCCACCTGATTCAAATTCTTCGGGAGTTAGTCCCAATCTAATCATTTCAGCTTTGGCTTCTTCAATATCCATCAGATAATCTGGCACTTCATTCTGCGCCACATGGTCGAGAGCAATCTCGGTAATTTTATCCGGGAATTTCTGTTTGATATAGGAAGGAAGCGCATTCAAACGCAGGACTTCCAGATTGGACAACAGGCAAAACATATAGTTCATGTTAGTGTGTTCCAAAAAGGTTTCCACTCTTTTATTAATCATGGGATACTCCTTGAGTTTATAAACTCTAAATCCGGGTGTAAATATCGCGAAGCCCGGTTCTCTTCTGCTTTAATGATAGACCAGACGTCTTCAACTGCACAACCAAGCTCGTCATTGATAATCAAATAATCATAACATGGTATCTGAGTAATCTCGTACTGAGCGATAATCAGACGTTTCTCAATTTCTTCCACGGAATCGGTCTTTCGGTTAACGAGTCTTTCTTTTAAAATATCCAGCGAGGGCGGCAGGATAAACACTTTGACATAGGGAATATCGGTGCAGCTAATCTGAGCAGCACCTTGTACTTCGATATCCATAATCACATGATATCCTTTGGCAAGACGACTTTGGATGTAACTGATGGAAGTGCCGTAATGATGACCTGCAAAAACAGCATTCTCCAAAAAGTCGCCGGAATCGATGCGCTCCTGAAATGATGACTCAGTTACAAAATGATAATGAACCCCATCAATTTCAGTTCCCCGCGGGTTACGGGTCGTATATGAAACAGAATACTCAATCCGATTGGATTTTTTCATTATTTCGTTCAGAATTGTGCTCTTCCCACCCCCGGAAGGAGCTGACAAAATAATCAGGAAAGGAGTTCTGTTATATTCCATATCAGCTTTGTTTTATACTTAATTCAACAAGCATCGGCAACCGTTTGGACAGACGCGGGCGACTATCCTACAAATCGTAGGTCGGCTGCCCTCAACCGACAAAAGAGCATTAATATTACACATGAAGTGCTGGTAGACAGACGAGGGCGTCTATCCTACAACTATTTTGCTGTATTCGGATGCAGATAGCAAATTCTCCAGCTCATCAGGGTTGGATATCTTGACCTTGAACAGCCAACCGTCTTCATAAGGAGACTTATTGATTAAATCAGGAGTATCCTCCAAATCGGTATTTCTGCTTTCAACTCTGCCGCTGACAGGGGAATTGATATCTTCAACTGCTTTGACAGCTTCAATGCTGCCACAAGGCTCTCCGGATGATACTTTTTTCCCGGTATCAGGCAATTCCACATAAACAATATCTCCGAGCTCATGTTGGGCAAAATCAGTTATCCCAATTACTGCCTCATCACCTGTAACACGCACCCATTCATGACTATCAGTGTAGTACAAATCGTCAGGAATCAACATATTATTCTCCTTTTAAAAACAATTCTAATTTTGATTCCTAAGTCTTGAACAGGGTATTTTATGTCAAGTATTATGCTTGCTCAATCTTTCTTTGCTTGAATTGAGGCACAGATTATTAGAAATTAGGTATGAAAATTGTATTCATCATAATCGCAGGAGTTTTAATGTTTAGATTTAACGCTTTATTGATTGCGTGCTTGTTGTTAGTTTCAGGATTAGCAGCAGAAACAAGCTTCCCTTACTTTGCAGACAATGCAACGAAGATAGATTCCACCCAAATTGTGAGAACTTTTACAGAAACCCCGCCACCCGTGGCTCCGGTGCGACCCGTGGCAGAATTTGAACCCGCTACTCAGGTTCTCATCAGATATCCGCTGGGTTTTCCCACTGCATTGGTTGCTCAGCTTGCCAATGTGGCGCAGGTAGTATGCATTGTTGTCAATTCCACTCTTCAAACCTCGGCAACATCTGCTTTTCAAAATGCCGGGGTCAATATGGCAAACGTGACATGGATGATAGCACCCACCAATACCTACTGGACCAGAGATTATGGACCATGGTTCGTCTTCGATGGAAACAATCAACTGGGTGTGATAGATTTTATCTATAACCGTCCCAGACCTGCGGATGATGAGATACCGCGCACCTTCGCGGCACTTTATAACTATCCCCTGTATGGCATGAATCTGATTCAGACCGGTGGAAATTATATGAGTGATGGGATAAACACAGGAATTCAGACCACTCTCGTATATGAGGAAAATTCCGGACAAACTCATACGCAGATAAATCGAAAGATGCATGATTACATGGGTGTTGAAGATTTCTTAGTGATGGCAGACCCCAATAGCACTTATATTGACCATGTTGATTGCTGGGGAAAGCTGCTTGCGCCTGACAAAGTCCTCATCAGGTCAGTGCCAAATACAAACTCCCAATACAATGCCATAGAAGCAGCCGTAACATACTTTTCGACCCATGATTGCGCCTGGGGATATCCCTACCGGATTTATCGGGTCAATACACCAAATAACCAGCCTTATACAAACTCCATAATCCTGAATAAAACTGTTTTCGTGCCGATTATGAATAGTACTTATGATCAGGCTGCCCTGCAGGTTTACCGTTCTGCCTTACCCGGTTACAACGTCATAGGTGTTTTGGGTTCTGGCAGTACACCCTGGCAATCAACCGATGCTTTGCATTGCCGTGCTCACGAAATACCCGATAAGAATATGCTGAATATCGTTTCTATGCCACTGCACGGAGATATAGGTTTGCAGGATAACTACACTATTGCTGCCAACATCATGCCCTATAGCAATCTGCCGGTTTATTCGGATTCAATCTTTGTATCGTATAAAGTCAATCAGGGAGCGTGGCAAAACACGATAATGCCTTTGGTTTCCAGTAACAACTATTCAGCTTCAATAGGCAGTTTTTCGCTTGGGGATACGATTCGCTATTTTATCCATGCTGCCGACCAAAGCGGACATTCAGCCAATCATCCTTTCACGGGAGCTTTGGACCCCCATATCTTCAGGATTGCACCACCCCCAACCCCGCCTGTTATTACCCATACTCCGCTGAGTTTTATCATGCCTGACCAATTCCCGTTGACTATGACTGCGGCGGTTACAGATAGCAGTGCCATCGGCAATGTCATCTTTACATATAAAATTGATTCCGGCTCTGAGAATGCTACCGACATGTCTCCCCTTGCCAATAATGTTTATTACACTTCTCTAAATCCGGAACTGACAGGACAAACACAACATTTGTTCTATAAGATTTATGCTGATTTGTTGAATAATCCTGAGTGCAACAGCACCCTTCCCCAGCAAGGCTGGTTTGATGTGTTGATTGAGTCCACCTCAAACACAGACCCAAATAATATAGCGGTAGAGCGGGGTTTTGAACTGATTTATCCCAATCCTGTCCGCAGCAGTCTTGATCCCAATATCTCAATGATGTGCACTGCCAAGACGAGTGATGTTATCAATGTGGAGATTTACAATTCCAAGGGTCAGAAGGTAAAGACAATTTTTTCTTCTGCCAAAAGCTCAGGGCAGCAAATCCTGCATTGGGATGTAAAAAACGCAAAACAGCAAATTGTTCCGTCGGGATTGTATCTGGTGAAAATGACCATCAGGGAAAGGGTTTATACCCGGAAAGTGATAATCATGTAATGCCCGGCACCAATCGACATATTGTCCATAGCAGACACAATTTGATGTGCGTCTTACGGAATCAAGGGTTGGGGCAGTTTCCAGATTTTTCTTGTGAATAGCAGAAAAATAAATCTTGACAGATAAACTTTATTGCCTTTTCATGGAATCAGCCTACAGACCCTACATAGAATGCCCTCCGAGCAGTGGGGACATCGCCCGATGTTCCCACTGTATTTTTTTGGTTCACAATCACAGTATAAAATATTTCTTTACATTATCTATCCCTTCAATTCTATGCAAATCACACTTGGCTATTCATACAGCCTGGAGATGGACAATGTTATGCACAAAGGAGTAGAGACAAGAATTGGAACCTATTCGAATTGAAAACCTGACTAAGTCATACGGTGGATTTATTGCGGTTAATGATGTCTCATTGACTATTCAACCTGGGGAATTATTTTCTTTTTTGGGACCCAGCGGATGTGGAAAGACTACTTTATTGCGTATGATTGCCGGTTTTGAAGTTCCTTTGACAGGGCGCATCCTGCTCGGAGACCAGGATATCACTCAGCTTCCTCCTTACAAAAGACAGGTCAATACTATCTTTCAAAACTACTCGCTTTTCCCGCACATGACAGTGTTTGAAAACGTGGCATTTGCTCTCCGAATCCGCAAACTTCCGGCTTCAGATATTGAACAGCGGGTCAAAGAAATGCTGCAATTGGTCAAGATGGAAGACCAAGCAATGAAATATCCCAATACAATCAGCGGTGGACAAAAACAGCGGGTTGCCATCGCCAGAGCTTTGATAAATAACCCCAAAGTCCTGCTATTAGATGAACCATTGGCGGCTCTGGACTTAAAACTGCGCCAGCACATGCTTTTGGAACTGATGAATATTCATGATGCGGTCGGCATTACTTTTATTTATGTGACGCATGACCAGGGAGAGGCTATGAGCATCAGCGACCGGGTTGCCGTGATGAATCATGGCAATATCATCCAGTCCGGTCCTGCCGATGACATTTATGAAAGACCTGCCAGCATCTTTTCCGCTTACTTTATCGGTGAAACAAATCTCCTTCCAGCTGAAGTTATGTCTGTCGAGGAGGATTATGTGCATCTGAAGTGTGACGCCGGGGAAAATGAGAGCTTTGAAATTGACAGCACTTTCCACTTTCGCCCTGACGCCGGACAAACCTTAACGGTTTCCCTGAGACCGGAAAAGATTGCTGTTTCCCGCACCAAACCAAGGGTTCAGGATGACATTAATATGGTTAAGGGCGTGATTGAAGACATACTCTATCTCGGCACCCATACGCAATATATCGTCAATGTCGGCAGTCTGAAATTCCGTGTCTTCAGTCAACATAAACGGGTTTATTTTGATGACAAAGCTCTGGATTGGGAAGAACCTGTCTGGCTTTTTTGGCATGACAGCGATTCCTGGCTGATAAACGAAATAACTCCCAACGGGCTGGACTTTGGAGATATTAATGTGTTTGAAAGACCCATCCAAATGTCCAGAGGAAGCAAACGTATCCTGAAACCGGAATGAACCCTGTGCAACAGAATTATCAGACCAGCCTGCTTGAACAAAAATCCAGACAAACGCAAAATCTGCAAAGCTGGCTTTTGGCATCCCCTTCGATTGTCTGGTTAACTGTATTCTTTTCAATTCCATACCTGATTGTTATCATCTATAGCCTGCTGACCACTGACATTTACGATGTTAAATTTCAGTTTTCCCTCAGCGCTTACAAAGACATTTTGCAGGGCGTCTATTTTAAACCTTTCTTCCTTTCCTTCAGATTGGCATTGGTTACAACCGTTCTTTGTCTGCTCTTGGGTTATCCGGTTGCCTATCTGATTGCCCGCAGTACTGAGAAGTGGAAGAATATCCTTTTGGTACTGATTATCATACCTTTCTGGACAAATTTCATCATCCGCATCTTTTCCTGGAGAATATTCTTATCCAGCAATGGCGTTATGAATGAGGTTCTGATGCGTCTGCATCTGCTAAACAGCCCCCTCGAAATAATCCGCACGGATTGGGCAGTAATCATTGTGATGGTCTATGTTTATCTGCCCTATATGATTTTACCGTTGTATAGCGTAATTGAAAAGATAGACTTCACTTTGCTCAATGCCGCGATGGATTTGGGTGCCAATGAATCAAAAGCCTTTTTCAAAGTCACTCTGCCGCTATCCAGAGAAGGCATTTTTGCAGGCTCTATCCTTGTATTCATTCCTGCCCTGGGAGCATATCTCATCCCCCAACTGATGGGCAACCAAAACTCTCTTTATATCGGACAGATTATCACCTATAAGATAAAGAACATCCCGCGCAACTGGCCTATCGCCTCTGCACTGTCGTTGGTTTTGCTGATTGTCATCGCAGTTATGCTTTTGCTGGCATATTCCGTTTACAGGCGCAGAAACGCCAGGAAAACGCATGCGGGCTGACAAAATATATAAGAACTTAAACCTGAGCATTTTCACTCTGGTTTTGGTGTTTTTGTATATCCCCATCATCATCTTGATTATCTTCAGCTTCAATGACAGCAAGATTGTAGCAGGCTGGAAAGGATTTACCTTCAAATACTATGGTCTGCTGTTTCATAATAACCAGATTAAATTAGCTTTTCAGCATACGATGTTAATTGCTTTGCTTTCTACCATTATATCTACAGCGTTGGGGGTTTTGGCAGCTTTGGGACTGCAAAATAAACGTTTCTCCGGCAGGAAGATGATGAACGCTTTGATTTACATACCGCTGATTATGCCGGATATACTGATGGGAGTTTCTCTGGCTCTCCTCTTCAATTTCCTCAGAGTGGAAACTGGGATGCTGACTGTCCTGATTGCCCATGTGACCTTTTGTTTGTCTTTTACTGTAATTGTGATCCAAAGCAGGTTGGAAGGTTTTGATTATTCTCTGGAAGAAGCTGCCATGGATTTGGGAGCCAAACCCTGGCTCATATTCTGGAAGATAAAGTTCCCTTTGATGATTCCGGGTATTTTGGCAGCAGCTTTATTGGCATTCACTTTATCAATAGACGATTTTATTATAACTTTCTTTACATCTGGCAGGGGATTTGATACTTTGCCCATTTATGTGGAAGGAGCTATCCGCAGGGGAACGATTACTACCATCAATGCGCTTTCAACCTTGATGATAGGGTTTACTTTGTTCCTTGTAATAGTTACTAAGCGGGTTAGAAAGTTACTCCTTTGAGACTTAACAAAGAATGGTTGGGAGACAAGAATGGATAAAACAAGAAGAAGCAAATTCCACGAACTCTGGTATTTGATTGGTAACTCACCGGTGATAGCTGTAACGCTGCGCTACAAAGGTGAAATAAGAAAGGTCTATGCAAAATGTGAACAGTATAATATCACCGGCAGCATCAAAGACCGCATGGCTTTATACATATTGGAAAAAGCTTATGAAACAGGGGCTATCAAACCTGAAGATATCATCGTGGAAGCAACCAGCGGTAACACAGGTATTTCATTTGCAGCAATAGGCAAGGCTTTGGGACATCATGTACGTATCATCATGCCAAACTGGATGAGTATGGAGCGGATGCAGATTATCAGTAGTTATGGAGCAAATATTATCACCGTCAGCAAAGAAGAAGGTGGTTTCCTGGGCAGCATCGCCAAAACTCAGGAAATGGCAGCAAACGAACCCAATATCTTTCTACCACGGCAATTTGAAAACGAAACTAACGTGATGGCACACTATATCACAACCGGACCCGAGTTGTGGTGGCAGCTAAGGTATAATGATATAACTCCCGAAGCCTTTGTCGCCGGTGTGGGAACCGGAGGCACCATTATGGGCGTAAGTAGATTTCTAAAACAAAAAGACAGCCGCATTAAAGCCTATCCCATGGAACCGGCTGAATCCCCCACCATCAGAACAGGGCACAAATCAGGACATCATCGCATACAGGGAATTTCTGATGAATTTATTCCTCAGGTCGTTAAACTCGACCAATTGGATGAAGTGATAGATGTCTCTGATGGTGATGCCATTATTATGTCGCAAATGCTGGCTTCTCAGCTTGGTTTGGCTGTAGGTATTTCTTCCGGAGCAAATCTGCTGGCAGCTCTCAAAGCGCAGGATTTGCTGCATAAGGATGCAGTTGTGGTAACCGTATTCTCTGATGATAACAAGAAGTACCTCTCGACAGATTTGATGAGAGAAGAAACGGTTAAAGAAGAACATCTGTCCAAAGATATTGAATTACTTGAATACAACGTCTATAAACGCGTCTGCAAAACTTGTTGTGACCCGTTTCTGTGTAATCAGAAAGTTAAACACATTGATTAGATATCGTTACGGCGGAGTATTATAATCTGATTTCTGCAACTACTTGATAGTTTCTGACCTGGTTTGCATGAAAGTATAACAAGTCTTCTATTTCTTTTTCAAATTTGAAGTACGGGAATTGGGAAGAAAAAGACTTAGCTATTAAATAAGCTTTTTCCAGAGCTTCCTGATATTGTTTTGTCATATCTTGCGTATTGCCTGTCGGCAAAGGTAATCCGTCAAAAACCTGCTCTATGTTAATTCTTATCGGCAGTTTGGAACATTCCTGCTCATGGTGCCATTCTCCACTTTTGATATCAAAAATATACATAGGAAGAAACTTATAGCCATGTTCTACCACAAATTTAAGAGCAGCAATCAGATAATCTACTTCAGCTTCGTCCAGGATGTAATGTAAATTTAGCCTGACCCATCCGGGTTTAATTCCGGTATATCCTTCATTAGTAATCTTCAAGCGATAGAAATCAGATAACCTGTGTTCTATCTTCATCAAATGATGTCCATAAGGTCCTGCGCAGGAACATCCTGCTCTGGTTTGAATCCCAAACAGGTCATTGAGTAATTTAGTCACAAACTTGGGATGCAGCACTTTGTCATTATGTTTTACGTTAAAGGGTATGATGGGTATCTTTTTCTCTGAGTCCAGTGGTCCATAGAAGGCAATTCCGTCCATATCCAGAAAGGAACTCATGAATCTCTTATAATGGTAACTTTCGATTTCAAATATGGCTTCGGTATCGGCTTTATCTTTGATTTGAAAGCTCAAAGCTGCTCTAATGGCTTGCAAGATGCCGGGCGTTCCGGCTTTTTCCCTGGCTTCGATGTCTTTCATAAATTCTTCTCTGAAAGGTGAGACATAATCCACTGTTCCACCTGCACTGACAGTGGGCGGCAAGTCTTTGGGGTATATGTCTTCATTGATAATCAGCACACCACTTGACCCCGGTCCTCCCAAAAACTTATGAGGTGAAAGGAATATCGCATCAAAATAGCTTTCAGCATCTTTGTTCATATCAATATCAATGTAGGGAGCACAAGCGGCAAAATCAAAACACGCAATCGCCTTATGTTTGTGTAATATCCTGGCTACTTCATAAACTCTGGTCAAAAGTCCACTCACATTTGATGCTGCTGAAAAAGAGCCTATCTTGGGGCGGTTGGCATATTTGGGATTGGAGACAACTTCTTCCAGTTTAACTAAATCAAGCTCATCATCATCAGCCAGAGGGATTTCAATAATATCACAAAGCGTTTGCCTCCACATGATTTCATTGGAATGATGCTCATAAGGACTGACCAAAACCAAGGGTTTGTTATCATTAATAAATTGCCTCAAGGCAAGATTGCATGATTCGCGTTCTGAATGGCTAACCAAACAGCTTTTGAGAAACCCGTTCACTCTTTCCCGGGTAGCAGGAGGCCAGTAAACACCCAGAATTTGCTGAAGCTTGGCAATCCCGCCGGTTGTGCCGGATTCGGTAAAAATAATCTTACCTTTCTCACCCGCATGAACTGCAGCTTTAATGATTTTTTCTGCTTCTTTCAATAATCCTGTCATGGTCTTACCGGTAAAATCATCTTCAGTGTGGGTATTGGCATAGAATTGCAATATTCTTTGAATGTAGTTTTCGATTGAATACAGACCTCGGCCGCTGGCAGTGTAATCAGCATAAACCAAAGGTCTTTGACCAAAAGGTGTCTCAAACATCATGTTCCTGCCAATGATATCATTGCGCAGCCAATCCAGGTTGTTTATCAGTTCTTGCACATTCATAATTTGTTTATGTTATCTCCAGGTAATATCAATCGTATTTCTGCGTGGTATTGCAGCAGGTTTATATAGTGGATACCCAAACATGATAGCGTATCCGATTTTGCGTTTGTCAGGCAGTGCCAGAGCGTCACGCAGGGGCTGATAAGAATCATAAGCCATTCTGATAAAACCACCCCAGCAGGTGCCAAGTCCAAAAGCCGGAGCTGCAAGATCAAAATATGACAGAGCGATGATTGCATCCGTACGGTCGTCAATAAAATCACTGTGTGGCAGATGAGCAAACAGCAGATGCGGAGCATTACGTGTAATGACATCAATCCCTTTATCCCAGGCTGCAATAATTCCGGGCACGTAATTGGACATCGGATGCGGTGTATCCTGAATTGAACGCATCCAATCAACCGTCAGGGAAGCAATGCGTTTCACTTCATTTTTATCATGTATGACCAGCCATTTAACTGTTTGAGAGTTACCACCCGTCGGAGCATAATTCACCGTATCCAGAACCTTGTTTATCAGTTCTTTACTGACAGGCTTGGCAGAGAAATGCCGGATTGACCTGCGTTGTTTAATGTATAGTGAGAGGTTTTCGGGTTTAATCTGACTGTCTTTATTCGAGTAGCTTAGTTTCTCTTCAGGTCTAAGATCAAGAACCAAAGCTTGTTGACTGCAAAAAGCTTCACAATGCCCGCATTTCATGCAGTTATCTTCATTGGCTTTTGCCATTCTGGGATAACCCACATCCGTGGAAGACTTGATAATACCCATCACACAAACTTTGGAGCATACATTACATTTGTTACAAAGGTCTTTATTCACAATGATATTTGGCATTCTATTATCTCCTCAATCTTCTTCTTTTACTGTTCTTCAATTGTTAATACATCACCGAATTTACAAAACCCAACGCTCTTCGCCAGCGCATTGGAGCCTGCATTGGTATAACTGCAGGACCAGATGGGAACTTTCCCATCTTTGAGTATAGCTACGATTCCGTTTCCAATAATAGCTTTGGCATATCCCTTGTTACGGTATTCTTCTAAAGTACATATCCCTGTTTCGACAACTGTATCTTCCATAAAGGGAATACCCGGCAAATCTCCCGCTGCTACTAATATATCTGCATCAAAGCAACCATAAGCATATCCGCTACTCATCATCGAATCAAAATACTCTTTCAACCAATCTGTCTGACTATCAGGATTTTCAGCTACAAAGAACTCCAAAAATTGCAGATAATGCTCTGCTTTAAGCTTAATTGCGATACCGTTAGCATCCGGTTTAAATCCTGAATGGTAATAAGCAATATTATGGTTCACTTTTCCCATTTTCAGCACGCTTAACCTATCAATTGTTTCTTTTACATCACCAGCCTTTTCCAGATTATGTGTTATAGTATTCATCTTATCCATTAGCTCCAGCTTACATGATACAGCTATATGACCCTGTCTGATTAAACAAAAGACTTTATGTGGTTTTGAAAAGCCGAATTGAGCATTATCGCGCATAGCAGAGCTTGAGATATGAATGCTTTTGTCCATATCTTCAACTGACATATCAAGCCATCCGGCATAATATTGCTTCACACTGTTATACTGAAAGTTAGTCGTATCTATTAGTCATTCTCCATATCAATTACTGCTCTTTCATATAGAATCTGCCAAACCGCATTCCGAGCTGGACAAACATATAACTATAATCGCGTTGATAGCCCAGTTCCAGACGACTATAAAGAAATTTATACTGACCTACAACAGAACCGGTGACATAAAAGATTTGGTGGGTATCGTAATCTTCATAATCTCCGCCCAAATATCCAGGCTGCAACTCTCCGATACCTTCTGTCATAGAAGCCAATTCAAGTCCGATTGCAGGATAAACGATAAAAGGCTTCATATTATAGACTATTTTGCCAAGTTGAAATCCGATTCCATTGCTCTTATATTTATTGGAACCCATCGCAATAGCTTGTCCGAGCCAGTGATAATCAAAGGTAAAGACGATTCCATTAGTGTCGGCAAAACTGTATTCTGTGCGAAACGAATAGATGTTATTTTTTGAATTGATTTTCCCAATTCCAAAATCACTTCCCATCCACCATGAATCCTTTTTAGGCTCGGCGGCGGACAGCATCGAAATCATCACTATAAATACAATTAAGACAGCCTTCATAAACTTACTTCCTTTAATAAAAGGTATAGACAACTCCATATCTTTAATTTCAAGCAAGCTATGTTATTGTCAAGGTAATTGATTAGATAAGCCTGATAAAGGAAATCATTTGACTATTTCTTTTATTAGTGTGTTTCTTAATTCTTAATTCTTAATTCTTAATTTGCAATATGGTGGAGGTGGCGGGAGTCGAACCCGCGTCCAAAAAACCGGCAACCTGCTAATCTACATGCTTAGTTATCGTTTTGTCTCAGCTTTGATTTAGACGATAATCAGACCATCCAAAGCCCAGCCTATAGTCTTAAGCAAAGGATATAGACATCCCCCTTGCAGCATCCCGGCTGTTATGACGTTTGACACCAACCCCGCGGGCACGGACTGGGCAACCGTTAGCTGTGATTAAGCAGCTAAGAGTAAGTTATCGTTTGCAATTAATTTGCTTTTTGCCACCATCTTTAACGGGATAGACGACATATCCGGCATGCATTTCAAGCCTCCTGGTTCCCTGTCGAAACCAGATCACCCCCCTATGTAAATGTAAAGAACTATTTCCCATTTTGAGCAGGCAGTTTCTTTGTCAATAAAGAAAATAGCCTGACCTCATCAAATCAATTTATCATACCACGCATAACCCTCCACTTCCGGCAAAAGACCGGCTTCAACTGCTCTTTTGACATTTTGGCAAGGTAAATCGTCTGCAAAGATTTGCTCTCTTGATAAAGTAGTCAAATCCACTTCAGAATTAACTTTTTGCAAGGCATACAGCAGCTTGATGTAAAGATTGTTCCAGGTGAGCATCAGCTTATTCTGGTGCTCTTTCATGTTGTTGTACTTGATCAGGTAATCTTTGAAATTCTGCTTGTACCCTTCTGAAGGCTCAATCAGCTTCAGATTTGCCATCACAGCCTTTGTTCTTAAAGTCGAACTGCTTGCCTTGGGACAAACATATTCTCTCATCAAACTGAGCTTCAACTGCGGATGATAATTGTAAACCGCCTCTTCTGATGTGCCGGAATATCCGCACAACGCCTTTTTGTAATGTACTTTCATAGTACCCTCCAATTTTAGCCGTCATTCCTGCGCAGGCAGGAATCCAGCCTGTTTTATTCGGAACCTGGATTCCGGACTAAATCCGGAATTACATTGTCTTTCTACTATATACGGCAGACTTTTTAGCACTTTGTCAAGCTTTCAATTTGCAGAGCTATCACCGCATCCTTACTCTAATATGCTATTTACAATTTTACAAATATATGCACTGCCGCTCAATTATCCAATATATAGACATTTTTATACGAGTGATTCGTATCAATATTTTCATAAATCAGACTCTGATGTTTCAATTAAGTTTTGCATTTTATTCTTTCTATTATGTAACATGTGCCGCTTTCCCTTGATTTATGTGCCGTTTATCTTTTTTTTTGAGTAAAACAGTCGGAGCGCCATATTTATATGGCAGGACCACCATTTTTAAATGGTTTTAAGCAGGTAGTTTAGCTTTTAAGTGGTTTATTGTTTGAAATTCATTAGCTATTCAAGAGTCATGGGGATCTTCAAAAACCAGATAAATCTGGTGCTCCTACCGGATAAATCCGGTGCTCCAAATCTTTTTTCTTGTCATTATACCATATCCCTCTTCTCCACAGACAGACTTGTTTCTCAGTTCCAGCCCGCCATCCACCTGACATCCACCCGGCATCCTCCTGGGGTTAGCCCAGGAGGATGCCGGGTGGATCCCACGTGGATACCGGATTGCAAGCATGGACAGATACATGAAAGAAACATGATAAGGGTATGAAGAAAAGCGCAAAAATATAAATAGAAAACCCCAAAAAGGTATAAAGAAAAAATCAAAACCAAAGTTTATGCTGAAATCCCAGCGGGATTTTACATTCAATAGCCCATGAATTTATTCATGGGTTAAGATTGACGACAAATCTCAACCCCGTCGGGGTTTCCTATTCTTCGACAAAACCTACAACATTATTCTGGACAAATTAACATTTGTATCTATCTTTGTTTTTATAAATACATAGTGTTCAAAAGCGTTGGAGGTATTATGGCTAATGCATACGCACAAATCTACATTCATCTGGTTTTTGCCACCAAGGAACGCTGCCCAAACCTCACCAATCAACACCAAAAACAAATCTATGCCTATATGGTCAGCAAAGCCAAAGAAAATGAATGTTACGTTAACGCCATCGGCGGAACAAATGACCATATCCATTTGTTGATAACGCTAAACCAGAAACATAGCATTTCAGAGATTGCCAAATTATTAAAGGGCAGCACCAGCCATTACATCAATGAATTGAAGATTTCTCCCAAACATTTTGAATGGCAAACAGGATATGGTGCTTTTTCTGTGTCCCAAAGCAGCGTAAGTAAGGTTATAAACTATATCCAAACCCAAGCTGAACATCACAATAAAGTCACGTTCGCAGATGAGTTTCAGGCATTATTGAAGAAATATGAAATAATATATGACGAGAAGTTTGTGTTTGAACCCGTGAAGTGACATAACGATATGTAGAGTATTAAAGAGAGATATTATCGAAAAGGCAATAAAAATCAATGTGCGAAAACGCGATAAGTGTTTTACATTCAATAGCCCATGAATTTATTCATGGGGTAGAAGCATAAATTTCCCTATTAACCCGATAAGGGTTTAGCATTTGATAGCCCATGAATTTATTCATGAGGTTTGGGAATTATGCTTAATAAAAATAACCCCGTAGGGCATTTTCTATTACCTTTTTTCACATGGTTGAAATCATCTGAATTATTTAAAACCCCGAAGGAATTAGAGGGTTTTATCTCACTACCCATGAATAAACTCATGGACTATCGAATGGAAAACCCCGATGGGGTTCGTCTCTGGTTTATATCTTTCCCAGTGAATAAATTCACTGGCTATTGAATGTAAAATCCCGATGGGGTTCGTCTCCTTAAATACATTTACCTCCCCATGATTAAAATCATAAACTATAAAATGGAAAACCCCGATGGGGTTCGTCTCTGGTTTATATCTTTCCAAGTGAATAAATTCACTGGCTATTGAATGTAAAATCCCGATGGGATTCGTCTCCTTAAATACATTTCCCTCCCCATGATTAAAATCATGGACTATAAAATGGAAAATCCCGATGGGATTGCATATATGATTATCCTTTCCCCGAGGCAAACAGCTTAAAGATTTCCCTGATATGTTTAATCTGATGGACTTTGGCATCGGCTTTAATCTTGGTATAGGAAGAAATGTAGATATGTTCATAGCCGAGGCGTTTGGCTTCTTTAAGGCGTAATTCCAATTGACTGACGGGTCGGATTTCTCCATTCAGGCTGACTTCTCCGATAAAGACAGAGTTTTCGGGAACCGGTGTATCCTTCAAACTGGAAAGCACGGCTGTGATGATGGCTAAATCGATGGCAGGGTCAAGAGCTTTAATCCCGCCGGTCATATTGATAAAGACGTCATTTGCCCGCAGATATAATGACAGGTTCTTTTCCAGAATCGCCAGCAGCAAAGCCAGTTTCTTTTGTTCCAGACCGACTGCCACACGCTGCGGTGTACCGTAATTTGAAGAAGTAGCCAGAGCCTGGACTTCCACGATAAACGCTCTGGTGCCTTCAATCATGCAGCCCAAAGAACTGCCGGAAAGATTGGGATTGGCAGATAGAAACATTTTGCCCGGATTGGTGACCTGCTGCAAACCCAAAGATGTCATTTCAAACAGACCCAGCTCATTAGTGGAACCAAATCTATTCTTCACTGCCCGGAGCATTTTATAAGTATTGGAGGTTTCCCCTTCAAAATACAAAACTGTATCAACCATGTGCTCAATAATCTTGGGACCGGCTACAAAGCCGTCTTTGGTTACATGACCGACCAGAAAAATAGGAATGGCTTGCTTTTTTGCGATGCGCACAAACTGTGAACAGCATTCTTTGAGCTGGGAAATGCTGCCGGGAATTGAATCAACCGCATTCATGGCAACAGACTGGATGGAATCTATGATTGCCACATCCATATCCAGATTGGTAAGCTGTTCAAAGATGGAATCCGCTTCATTGGTACACGCCAGCCAGATGTTTTCATTGGAAACTTTGAGACGTTTGGCTCGCATATTGATTTGGTCAACACTTTCCTCACCGGAAAAATAGACTACCTTTTTGCCAAGTTTACCGAGCCATTCAGCGAGCTGCAACATCAGGGTACTCTTCCCCACGCCCGGCTCTCCTCCAAGCAAAACAACCATGCCGGGAATGACTCCACCGCCCAAAACGACATCAAATTCGTTGATGCCTGTGGGAATGCGGGTCAGAGGTTCGGATTTGAGTTCAGTAATCCGGGTGGGAGCAGTGGCTAAGCCTTCGGTCTTGACTTTACCGCTTTTGCCTACTACTTTGCTTGATTCTTTAAGAGTATCCCAGCTTCCGCAATTCGGACACTTGCCTGCCCACTTGGTCGTTTCATATCCGCAATCAGTACAAAAAAACATGGCTGCCATAAACTATCCCCTGCAAAAAGTTAATAACGCAAGGAAAGAAGCCATGTTAATAATGGCAAGAGTTTTTTACCGGATTCCAGCCTACGAGGCTGTGCGAAAACGTTATAGGGATTTGGAGTACATGCTTCCGAGGCGTTTTTTAGTTGAGCTGATGACTTAGGGAAGCTTGGACTTCATATCCCGTAAAGATGTTTAGTCGCTTAATGAAGTCCAGATTGCCATGAGTTTTATAGGAACTGGATTCCTGCCTGCGCAGGAATGACGGCGTTATGCAATGTGGACTCCAATAAGCTTAATTTTCGCAGAGTCTCATTCGCAGGAATGACGGTCGGCAAAAGCTGACTCCAAAAACCTTAATCCTGCAAATATTTCACGTGACAAAATAAGCCTTGAAAAAGGATTTGTAACAACATTATAGCCTACGAGCCGAAAAATAGGAAAGTAAATTGTTGAGATTATATTTGCCTAAGTCCGTGTTTAGGTTAAAGTATTAAGAAGAGCAAAGTGTGAAGCTTAACAGTGTAACAACGTGGATACATTCCCCTCGAATGTATCGCTGTTGTGCTTAGATTAGAAAGATTGATGTGTAGAAACAGTGTCTCAGAGATTAAATATCCGGAGATACAAAACAAACTTATTACAACATAATTAAGGAGTAACAAAATGAAAAAAACCGAAAAAGTCATAAGCCCTAATGCCGGGAAATTGCATGAACTGATAATTAGACTGCAAAAAGTCATGACCGAAATCGATTTTTCCCAAAAGGCATGCATGCAAGCCGGAAAAATGGAATGTCAATTATTGCATTACCTCTATGGATGCTCAGGACCCGTCAATATGAATGAGCTTGCCAACGTCCTCAATGTTTCTCATAGCCGGATTACCAGAATCATGGACAATCTGGTCGAGAGATTGTTGGTTTCCAGAAGACCCAGTGAAGATGACCGCCGCTGCTGGTTTGCCGAAATTACCCAAAGAGGTCGCAAAATGGCTGCTGCCAGTCAACAGACTGTGATTGACCAACAAGAGAAGATAGTCAAGTTTTTGACGCCTGCAAATGTTGACCCAGTTATCAAAGCCTTTGAACAGTATGTAAAAGCCTATGAAAAAGTGCTTGCAGAGACTGTGATTGACTGATAGCATTACAAGAACCAGCTTAGAATGGATTGATAATCTGACCTTTGAAGCCGAGGTAAATGGTTTTCACTTCAAGCTGGACTCAAGCATTGACAAAGGTGGAAACGGATTGGGTCCCCGACCCAAACCATTGCTGTTAGCTGCTCTGAGTGGATGTTCAGGGATGGATGTTGTTTCCATTTTAAAGAAAATGAAGGTCAGTGGCTTCAAAATGAAAATGGACATGGAAGCTGATTCCACACAGGAGCATCCCAAGACATATCATACAATCCGAATGAAGTTTATCTTTGTGGGTGACAATATCCCACCTGATAAAGTCATTACGGCGGTAGAATTGTCTGGAACGAAATACTGTGGCGTTAGCGCTATGCTAAAAAACGCAACCTTGATTAAAACCACAATAGTAATTAATGAAAAGGAAATCTGGCATGACTAACTACATAAAGCTAATAGTGTTGTCCGTTATATTAATTGTCGGCTTATCAGCCTGCATGGCTGAATCAAAAAACAATGGCGAAAACGACGTAATTTATTCTGTTGATTCGGATTCTTCATCCGCTGCTAATCTACAGCCGGGAGAATGGCTGACAAATTATCAGCAAGCCTTAAAAACCGCACAGAAAGAAGATAAACAGATATTTGTCAACTTCACGGGTTCGGATTGGTGTATCTGGTGCAAACGTTTGAGCAAAGAAGTGCTTACACAAAAGCCTTTCATAGATTATGCCCAAGCTAATTATGTGCTGTTGAAGCTGGACTTTCCGCAAACGATAAAACAATCTGCTGAAGAGAAAAAACAGAATGAAGCTCTGGCTAAACAATACAATATACAGGGTTTCCCAACTATTGTCATTATGGATAAAACAGGAAAAGAACTCGCCAGAACCGGATATCGGGATGGTGGCGCAGAAAGTTATATCAAACACTTGAAAACACTGATAAAGTAGAAATTAAAATAAAAGGCAAGCTAACCAGCTTGCCTTTTTTGTTTTCTTGATAATTTATACTTTAACTTTAACAACAGTGTTTTTAAAACGAGCCGGCGCTACTCCGTGTGACAGTTGCATCACTTGCCCCGGTTCCCCTTTTCCACAGTGGAAAGTGCCAAAGTACTTCCATTCCTCAGGTCCGCAAATCCAATCGCAGGAATTCCAGAATTCAGTTGTGATGCCATAATAGGTAGGTTCTTTGACAATGCCGACAATCCTGCCGTCCACTATCTTCCAACCTATTTCAGTGGTAAACTGGAAGTTATTGCGATTGTCATCAATTGACCAGGTCTTGGTAAAATCTACTAAATAGCCTTTTTCAGTGTTGGCTATCAGTTCTTCCAGAGTTCCACGGTTGGGGGCAAGACATAGATTTGTCATCCGTACCAAAGGAATATCATCACCATAAGACGCTTTCATATTTGAGCTGGGTTCCAGGTTTAACCTGTGAGCTATATCTCTGGACGTCTGCTGGTTAACTAATATACCGTTCTTGATAATATCCACCTTTTTGCCCGGGACTCCTTCATCGTCAACAGGATGAAATCCCATTCCGGCTGGGTCTGTACTATCGCTGTAAACACTCACAAGGTCAGAGCCATATTTATGGCTGCCAATCATCGAAGGCTTGATAAAGGTCTTCCCTGCGTAAGATATCTCCATGCCAAAGATTCTGTCTGCTTCAGTGGCATGACCAACCGATTCGTGCAATTGCAGAGCCAAATGACCACCTGCAATAATCAAATCAGCTCTTTCATCTTCAATAGTGGGAGCAGTCAGCAAATCTGTGGCTTCCTTGATTATCCGTTCCGTACTCTCTTCAAACTTAAGCTCTTCAAATAGTTCAAAACCACCTCTGGCAGCAGACATGTGACCGGGCCAGGTGCGGGTCTGAACATGTTGGCCGTCAGAAGCAATCACACTCATAACAGGCAGAATATTGTAATACGACTGAGTTGTTAGCGTCCCCTCAGTGTTGCCATAGGTTTTTTCCTGATGGAAAAAGACTCCGTAATTGTAAGAATGCACAATCTTGCCCTGCGGTTTAATTAGTTCTGATATCTTTTTCAGATAACTGAGCTTCTCGTCCGTCGGCATATTGAAGGGATTTAACTTTGGTATATGAACTTTGTCTGCAATAGTCGGTTGCATGGGTTTATAGAAAGCAGGTTCTTTAATGAATTTACTGCCATGGACAGCGTTTGACTTTGCAAGACTTATTGTCTTTTCAATGCTGTTTACAGATAAATCTCTGGTTCCGGCGAAACCCCAACAACCATTAATCAGTACCCGAATGCCGAGTGCGTGTGAATCCATACTTGATGCATAACCACGCAAAAATCCGTTTTGAAAGTATATCTGTTCCTGGTCGGTTTTGGTAATGCGAACATCAGCAAAAGTGATGTCCGGTGTATTGAGCTTGCCAAGTATTTGTTGTACTTTCGTTTTCATAGCTAATCCTCTCAGATTGTCTTGGTTGAGGAAGTTATATTGAAATTCTTTACTAACACATGTGGCGCTTTGATGCTACTGATTCCAAAGAATTCATAGTTTTCGGAAAAAGGTATGATGTCAGACTTATTTTCAAGTGAGACGATATGTTCAAAAATGCGGACAATGATTTCCGTGAACCGGAGATTATTAACTACCTTGGTTATCTTACCGGCTTCAATCAGAAAAGTGCCATCACGGGTTAAGCCTGTTACGGAAGTTTCCTTTTCATTGATAAAATTCATATAGTGTAAACTGGAAATGTATAGCCCTTTATTGATAGAAACAATCATAGCATCAAGCGTCTCTGTTCCTGGTTCCAAAACTAAACAGGAGCCGTTGTTTCCGTTCTTGGGCAGACCGGTTTTATATGAAAAGTAGTTACTGCACATAAAGTTTTTGAATACACCTTTCTCAACCAGTGAAAGTTGCTGATATATATGCCCGTCATTATTGTAATCAAAAGAAATGATGCCTTTTTCGGTCGGGTCATCTTTTATCGTTACGTTCTCGGGAAATATCTTTTGTTCCAGTTTATCTTCAAAATAGCTGGTCTTTTGGTCATAACTCCAGGCAGACATTCCCCCGCTGAGATAGCTCATAAATTCAGCGATGCAGCGTGGGGCGAGAATTACGTCATACTCTCCGGGCTCAACATCGACTCTTTCATTCAGGGCAAACTGCATCTTCATACTCAACTGTTTAATGAAATCATCAAGTTTAAAGCTTTCGAGGTTTTCTCCGCCAAAAGTTTGAATGACTGTAACCTGAGTCTGTTTATTTACTGCTTTTACTTCGAAATAGATGGGTGAATCCCATTGCTGTTTATCAATCCCATTGCTGTTTATTATCCGCATCTGCTGATAATTGCAGATAAATGTGCCAAACAACTCAAACCCGAGTTGGTCAGCAGCATGCGCAATTTCTTTCAAAATAGCAATTTTCTTATCAAGAGGAACGGTTTGAATGCTATTAGCCTTGACCAATATCGGCTTCATGGTCAGGTCTGTTTCAACGTCCACAAAGTCCGGGTCATCAGGTAGAGTGCCAATGATAGCCAGAGTACTTCTAATAGCAGCATCAATCCTCTCAACCGTAGGTTGGTCAATACTAAAACTGTACGCCTTTTTATCCTGATAGATTGAAACATCAATAGAATTGCTAATCTTGCTGATATTGTAATTGGTCTGGCTTTGATAAAACCTCAAAAAATCCGTCTGCCATTCGCTTTGTATGATGTGGTATTTCCACTCGGGATGGTCATTCAGGATACTTAATAAGTGTTTGATTGTCTCTTCTTGCATATCGTCTCCAAATCTTTATGACCAGCAAGTTGAACTGCTTTTTCTGCGGGTTGTGCCGGTCCTTTTAATTAATCTGCCCTGGGGTGTCTGCTTTGGTTTGGGGGATGTGACCAAATTGCCTCTTAAAAAAGTTGCCTTGATTGAACATGAGAGTTCCTGTTTATTGCCGTTTTCATCGAGAAGGTCTGACTGAACGCCGGTTGACGGGTCGATAATCACAATGTCAGCATGAGAGCCTTTTTGAATTGACCCTTTAACCGGGAATAAACCCAATCTCTTAGCAGGGTTTTCTGAAAGCATTCTGATACAGCTTTGAATGGTAACTCTATGGGTTTTCCAAAGCTCAGAAAACACCCATGGAACTGTCCACTTCAATAGGTTATTTGTATATCCGGAATAAGCATGATTATGAGTGGAGGTTTCCATCGGCACAAGGTTGCCGGCTTCTGTGGAAATGGCATACAACTTACCGTTCTTCATGCTGTCAAAAAGCAGCTTCACGAATTCACCCGTGCTGTCATCTTTGGCATAACCGGTTGATTTGAACTTTTGCAGGATTGCCATCAATTCCTGAATCGGGAAAGCATAGGTCAAATCTGACCGACGGAAAGCGACATTGAGTATTTCCACCGATTCTCTGTCAAAGATACCAATGTAATGCAGGGGATTATCCTGCAGCCGCCTCAAAATCTTTCTGATGGAAGCCAAACGTTTGTCAATAAACACTGACTTTGAATCCGTCATTTCAGTGGGTGCAGTTTCCTCAAACCCTTGAAAGGAAAAGGATATATCTGTATCATAAATTGTATCAAACAAATCCATGATGTCGTCATACGACATATCATCAATTGCAGAATTGGGACTCGGATGCATTATTACAAATCCTACCACTCCGGCACCCCAAATCTCATTCATATTATCCAAATGATAAGGGTATTCCGAGAAATCGCAATTTCCCCATAAAGCAATATCACAAAAGGAATTCTGCTTAATCAGGCTTTCATAATACTCAATATCTTTAAGGCGAAAAACGGGCTTTGCGGTCAGATACGATAAATCAGCCAGAGTTGTGTATCCACCTGATAAAGCGAGTTTGGAAGCATTCATCAGGATTTTGGCATCATTCTCGTTACCGGTTAAAATATGCGTGTGCATATCAACAGCACCCGGAATTATGATACAGCCCTTGAAGTCATATTCCTCAGTTATATTGTCAGCTTCTATCGGAGAGGTGCTAACCAATTCAATATTCTCATCGAATAAGACATTAACCGTTTTGAAAGACTTACCCGAAGCCAGAGAGACGTTTTTAATTAGTTTCATCATTTTCTCTCTATTGTTTGAATGCTGCTTCATTAAGCATAGATTGTATTGCTGCAACTTCTTCAGCTTGATTGGTTTCAGTATAGATTTGCAGAGCTATGGTCAAATGTGCCTTGGCTTTGACAAGGTTGTTCCTGTTCTTTTCGCATTTTCCCGCCAGCGCATAATCATCCGCCAGTTGAACATAAAGGTCATAATCTCTATCCAATGCTATCGACTTATTCAAGAATGAAATAGCTTCCGCATAATGTGATGCTGAAGCATTGGCATAAGCCAGACTGTAATATGCGTTAGAAATCAGTTCCGGTTGAATCGTCATCTTCCGTTTTAATCTTATGTGATAATTCTTTAATGCATTTTTAAGTTGAGTTTGTTCCGTCACAGATACAATGTTTAGTTTTGCTTTAGCTTGTACGATGTATGAGAGAATCTCGATGCGGACATTTAATGGAAGCTTTGAAAGCTCAGGCGTGGTCGTCAACACTTCAGTATAGTTGGCTGAATTAAAATCCTTCCAATATTTGATTTGCAACATTCTGTATTGTAAAGTGGGTCTGACATTCTGGACAAGCCCCTGCATGATGCCAATCGTGCTGTTATATCTGACTGAATCGGAATACAGGTAAGCAATTCTGGCTGTACCCTGCAGCGAGATAAGCTGTAAATCAATATCATTTGCCAAAATTGCATTATGCTCAGCTTCAGTATAAAGTGATAAAGCATCCTTGAAGTTCTTTTTAAGTTCTTCTCTTCTGGCTTGTTCCAAAAACTGCCGTGTCTTTTGGTTTGCCTCTGATATCGGTTTTCTGGGTATTGATGAGCAGGCTGATAATATTACTATTGCAGCAATAAGCCAAAGCCAATGCCTATTTATCATTCGGCAGCTCTTTTATTCTGTTCCCTGTGCCTGTAGCCGGTTGGCTCATTTTGGGAATTCCGGTTTTCAAGAGAGGGTTATTGTTTAAGGCATCCATCGTCTGTTTTGCTTTGCCCAACGAAGAATTTATCTGATTAACCATTGTGGCTATTTCAGGTTTTTGCCGGTTAAAGAACTCAAGCAGTTGCTGTGTTTCCTGCAAATTTGAATCAAGAGATTTAATCAAATCTTTTATAGGTTGAATCAGGTTTTCTCCTGAAGGGTCTATCATTTTTATCAACAGGCTATCCGGGGATTGATATTCTTTAACAGTTTGATTTAAAGCCAAAAGCAGCTTATCAATCTGCTCCATATCCTTTTCGACCTTGGCTGTGATTTCAGCTGCGTTATACAGCATCCGAAAGGTTGAACCCTTATCAGCATTATTGTCTTGGTTCAAGTTTGAAGCAAATTGATTGGCTTCTTTAAGCAAAGTATTTACCTGTTTGATGCTTTTCTCAGTCTCGATACTGACATTCGCAAGATGATAAAGAAACCTGAATAAAGAGCCCTTATCGGGATTGTTGTCTTTCCCAAGCTCTTGCACCAACCTATCCAAATTTGCCATGATAGATGTTATCATATCTGACGATTTTCCAGTGCTCAAAATCTTATATTGTCTCAGTCCTTCGGAATTATCAGTTGAAATTATTATGCTGTTTTCCGGAATCAGGTTTGCATTCGCAATATTCTGAACAAATTCCAGCTGTGTTTTACTGGTCAAGGGATTAGTTAGGCGGTTTATCACAGAACCGGCTCTAAACAAATTCCTGTATTTCTGAAAGATAACAAGGTGTACTCTAATCCAGCCATCATTATTCAGGGCAAAAGACTTGACCCTGCCAATTTCGAACCCTTTGAATAATAGCTGTGTTTGGGTGGATAAACCTGTAGCGTCCGTTACTTTTGTATAGTAATCCAATTTGTTCTCAAATATTTTTTGCCTGAGTGCAATCAAAATAGTAAAAGAAATCAGCAACAACAAGGCTATGATTACAAAGCCTGCCACTAATTGATTTGCATATTTCAGCTTATAATTCATCTGTTTCACTCATTCAAGTAATCATAAACTAATTTCAATGACTGCTCTCGCTTGTCATCCGTAAGAGCATATTTTCCAATTAGTTCTCCTTTTTCCAAGACTATAATATCATCTGCCAAAAGCTCAATTAATTCCAAATCTGAGGTACCTATCACCAAAAAATTATTATGTTCTTTCAATAAGAGCAAACAGTCAACTATTTTTTTTCTAAATATGCAGGAAAGTTGAAAAAAGGGGTCATCCAGGATGTAAATATCCGGTTGTAAGATTAGATTCCGAACGTACGAAATTAGTTTTTGATTTGAATAATTTACTGCAGAAGGACGCAGAGAGATGTCAACATCCAGTTTAAAAAACTCAACCCATTTGGCTACTTTATCCTCAAAATGCGACCAGTTTGATTCAGGATGGAAATATTTATAAGGCAACGCTATGTTTTCCTGAAGGGATAAATTGGACAGTAGAATTCCCCGTTTAAAGAAATATCCGATTTCAGGCTCTGTAGCACCGCTCTCTGAACGGTTTGTTGTTTCAAACTGCACTACTTCTGATTTTGCCAGAGTTTCCAGTCCACCTAATTTTCGGAGCAATACCGTCGTATCTTCATCTTGTTTGGAACATATTACGCAGCACCTCTTTTCACTCTGGTCAAAAGTGACAGGCAGTTTGTCGCTCCGTATCGATACGTTGTTTACAATCATTTTATCTATGTGATATAATAAAATAGCCAGGTCAGGGCAACATCAGATATTATCACAAATACCATCGCCAGCACAACCGCGCGGATAGTTCTTTGGGGCACTTCGGTCAAAGCTGATTTTACCTGTAAACCTTGATAACAGGAAATCAGTGCTATAATTAAACCGAATATCCATGACTTGATTGCGCTGAGCAAGATATCCATCACCCTGAGCGTATTAGTAAAACCGCTCATAAAAGACAGGAAGTCTATCCGGCTGAACATCGATGAAAAAACCCAGCCTCCCAGAACAGCAGTAATATTAAAGTATATCGTCAGGATTATCATGGCGACGACAACACCTGTCACTCTTGATGTAACCAAATAGGACAGGGGTGAAATCTTGAATGACCTGAGCAAGTCTATTTCACGATTTACCACCATGTTGCCCAATTCAGTCGATATCGCAGTGCCGGAACGTGCAATAACTATCAGGGCAGTAAATATTCCGCTCAACTCTCGGATTACAACCGATACCAATATCGTATGAATCCAATTTCCCTGACCAAAGTTACTGAGAAGGTTATAACCCTGCAGGATAATTAAACCACCCACACCCAAGGCAACAAATGTAACAATGGGAAGAGACTCAACGCCTGTGAACAGGATTTGACGGATAATAACCGGAAGGCTTACTTTTCTGGTTTTCCAGATAAGTAATGATTCCATCAGGATTTCCAGGCAAAAGGAGATAAATAAAAAGAAGTCCCAAAGGGACTTCTTAATCTTTTCCCCCAACCCCATGATTGAATTTATTAAGAGATTGGTAATATTCAGCCTCAGAGCTACCTGTTATTTAAGTATCAGTGTTTTCTTTGTGGATGTGTACCTTAAGCCGTAGTTTACTACCAAATTATACGTGCCTTTGATAACATATTCTCCCATATTATCGGAGCGATCCCAGGCATATTCATAATCCCCGGCATTCAGACGTCCGGAATAAACTGTTTTGACTATTTCCCCATCCAATGTTTCCACACTGATATCAACATTAACTTCTTTAGAGAACGATAGGTATATAGTCGTAGCTTTTTCCATCGGATTGGGTTCAATATTAAAACGTGTCAGCACGGAAGCTGCAGTGGCATAAACTAAACCAAAGCTAACCGCTAATAGTATCACCAAGGACATTACTTTCAAATTTCGCATTTCTTTATCCCTCTCTATTTAGATTAAGCAATTTAAGATGCAATTTCCATTCCTTAAACTCTTTTATCCTGCTTTTCAGACAGCGTAATTCCACCGATTACTCCCGCCTGATTCCCATAAAAAGCTTTACTCACTATGATTTGATTTTTTAACGGTTCGGGTATTAAGTCAAGGATTTTCTTTTGCAATACTGCAAATGGATATTCCGGCAATTCCACAACCCCACCTCCGATAGCAATAGCATCAGCGTCAAACACAATTGCCAGATTGGCTATGGCAACAGACAGGCAGGCTATCGAATCATTTAAATAAGCCTCAATGATGTTTTCTTCTTTTGCTAAATCGAATATATCTTTAATCGTCTTTGGTTTTAAGTGCGGTAGAGTGCTTTTAATCAGATTGATTAAACCATTAACTGAAGTATAGGCTTCTAAGCAACCGTAACGCCCGCAATTGCATTTAGCCCCGTTTTCTTTGATAGTAATGTGACCAACTTCCATGGCGTAGCCATGCGCACCGTGATATATTTCTCCGTTTTGCACAAATCCGCAGCCGATTCCGCTACCAATTGTAATGCCGATTACATTGCTGCAATCCGGTAAACGCTCCGCTTCAGCCAAAGCCATCAGATTGGCATCGTTATCCACAGAGACCATCTTAACAAGTTCGTCAGGAAACAGGCTTTTGGGGTCAAGATTTGTACACCCAGGTAGATTGGGGTTTACACCCACTATTTTCCCTGTCTTAAAATCAATGGTTCCAGGAATTCCCACCCCAATTCCGCTGATGTTTACTATTCCAAAACTCTTGTCAACAGACTTCAGCAAATGGAGAATCCCTGCTTGCAAGGTTTGAAGTGAATTATCTGCCAGCACCAATCTCTCAAAACTGAGTAAACCTCGTTGACAATTCCCCCAGCCATATTTTATGGCTGAACCGCCGATATCAATTCCTAAATAATTGCTCTCTTTCATGTTCCTCATATCCTGACAACTGTAAAATTACGCAGAGTTTGACTATATTCTTTTAACTCACACAAGATTACTTATATCTAAGCGCAAGTTTTGTCAAATGAAAATATACGCTTGCATGACCAAAGTTTTTCGCCTTTTCAATAAAATACTCTGAAAAGGAGCATAAACAGGCAGGATCCCAAATGCCTCATTGCCTTGTGAGTTCGCAGCAAGAGCTCCGGTACGTCAGGGACGACAACCAATTGGACAACTGGGACAGTTATCCCACTCTACTCCTCCCCTATTGATAAGCCAGTGATTAGGCAGTGATTAGCGGATGATTAGGCAGCTTTTGTTCCTGTATCGTCCGCTGAATGTTGCCTTCGCATTGCCTAATGAATAGTGAGCCACTTGCGTGGCAAATTATGAATTACGAATTACAAATTATGAATTATTTAAAGAAGGCTTTTATCCACCATAAATGACTCCTGGCAAGATGTGAATAACCACCGTTCAAAATGTGGTGCCTGGGCTTCACATTTCAGCCGGTGGTCTTGCACAGCATGTGGGGATTGGGTTGGGATCAAATAAGTGGAACAGCAGAAAGGTGAAAAGGTGATTTAGTGATTAGGTGGAAAAAGAACCGCCGACGGTTTCATATCATTCATTCTTTGCACTATTACTTTTAGAAAACTGTGTTGCATCTGGATAAAACCGCATAAATGCGGAACTACATACTCAATAAATCTCTGTGTCTCCGTGACTCTGTGTCTCTAAATAGCAAAAACTCCTTCCTCTCTTTACCCTCTGTGTCTCAGTGGGTAGAAAATACCTGATAAGGTGATTGGGTGATAAAGTTTGTGTCGTCCTACCGGACTTTATTTGTCTTTTTTATTCTGTCCCCAGCAATGAAATGCCGGGTTAAATAATCTCGTCCTACGGACTTTCCTTTCTTTACCTCTGTGTCTCTGTGACTCCGTGTCTCTAAATAGCAAACACTCTCATCTCTCCTTTCTCTCTGAGGCTCCGTGTCCCTAAATATCTTTACCTCTGTGTCTCCGTGCCTCCGTGTCTCTAAATAGCAAAAACTCCTTCCTCTCCTTACTCTCAGCGACTCTGTGGGTAAAAAGAAAACAGATAGATTAGGCAGCAGGATTTCAACTAACGGGGCAGAAAACATTTCCGGCAATTAAAAAAAGCCCACTTAAGCTAAGCCTAAGTGGGCTTTAGGTTTTGACTTAGGAGGTTGTAGTAAGTTGAGGCAACTTACCCATAGTACGATACTAGGATATCGCTATGTTTATAGTATTATCTCTTATATACGCAAGACATAAGCCAATTGGAAGACAATATGTAACAGATTGAGATATATAGGTTTAGTCTATTACTATCAAAGATTGGAAGAGGATTGATGCTACTAAATATCCACGTTTGTGGAAGAAATTCCACTGCATGGTCTTAATGTCTGTGCAGTATAGACTTACTCGGCGTTCTTAGCTTTCAAAGCTTCTAATTGGGGCTTGATATGGACTTCGTAACAGTCAGGGCAAATACTGTGGCTAAACATCGTATCTGTATGGTCAGAAATATATACTTCCACCTCTTCCCAAAAGCTTTCGTCAGAGCGTATCTTCTTGCAATAAGAACAGATGGGAAGCAGTTTTTCTAAAGATTTTATGGTTGCCAGCGCAGCTTCCAGGTCTTTGCGTTGCTTTTCTAAAAAGAGTGCAGATTTGACGCGCATAATCAGTTCAATTGCAGAAAAGGGTTTGCTGATGTAATCCATAGCACCCAATTCAAAACTGGTGCGCAAAGGTTCCATTTCCTCTTCCAGAGGAGCTGCAGTAATCATTATGACAGGTATATGTTTCCATTCTTTGCGGGCTTTAATCTTCTCCAAAGCCTCATAACCACTCATGCTTGGCATCATGATATCGAGCAGGATGAGATCTGGCATTTCGGTGTTGATTTCCTTCAACAACTCCTCTCCGGAATAGATGAGCTGCACCTTCTCAAATTGATTCTGAGACAATATGGTTTTCAGCAGTTTCAGATTAATCATGTCATCATCAACTGCATAAATCAGCATATGATATAGCTCTGTAATGTTAGCCATCACTTGTCTCCTTTCTTAGTTTGTTGCTGCGCATAAGCAAACATCTGGTCAAGGGTCTTGAATTTATCAAAGAGTTCAGCAGCTTTCTGGAATTGAGCATCGAGCTTGAGTGTAATCTTGTATGCAGCCTGTTCTCCATACTGTTTGCCGATGATTTCACTGGTCAGGGCAGTTTTTATGTATAAGGAAGTGCTATCCACATCAACCGGTGTAAACTTGATATCCTGTTTCTTGACATAATCCAGAAACTGCTCGAGGGTTTCATTGTTGACTGTGAAGTCCGGCTGCACCTGATGATTATGTTTAACCATATAGTCCACGGCAAAATTGAAGAAAGCATTCTTGCGGCGCAACTCAACGCCAAAATTGGTCAGGAAGTCCGGAGAGAACTCGAGATCAGGCGTAATTCCTCCACCTCCATAAACAACCCGCCCTTTGACTGTTGTGTATTCCGTGTCGCGGCTTTTCTTATCAGCTTCGTCTTTCTCGGCAGCAGTCACTTCTTTCCCGCGCAAAATCTTGTCATTAATCTCTTTATGAATACAACGACCGGACTTGATGTAATAATGTGAAGTGGTAATTTTGATGCCGTTTCCGTTAGAAAGAGGGAAAAGCTGTTGCACGGAGCCTTTGCCAAAAGATGTTTTCCCCGCAACCAAGCCTGCATCCCAATCCTGCAAAGAGCCGGCAAATATCTCTGAAGCACTGGCAGAAGCTTCATTGACCAAAACCACAATCGGGTAGGTTTTGGGTGTTCTGTTAAATCTTGTAAAGTATTGCCGATTGGAATTTTGCAGCCGCCCTTGGTCTCCACCACAAGCTTATTGGGTCCAATGAATTCATTTACGGTATCAATAGCTTGGTCCAAAAGCCCACCCGGATTGAAGCGCAAATCAATAATCAGTCCTCTGATACCCTGTGTTTCAAGCGAATCAAGAGCTGCTTTCAGTTCTGAATCTGTGTTTTCACTAAATTGACTGATACGGATGTAGCCTACTCCGTTATCAAGTTTGAAGGAATACGGAACGCTTTTTATCTTGATGGTTTCCCGCGTAATCTCAAAATCCATTAGGTCTTTAGTACCTGGACGTGAAATGGTCAAAGTAACCTTGGTGCCGACAGGACCGCGCATTTTCTTGATTGCTTCGTCTGTGCTGGATGCCACGATATTGACTCCACCCACTTTGACAATTCTATCCCCAGCCGTCAGACCCATCCGGTAGGCAGGCGTTCCTTCGATGGGCGAAACCACTGTAATATAGTCGCCCTTTTTATCTATTTGAATCCCCAGCCCGCCAAATTCGCCTTTGGTGGAAGTGGTAAAATCAGTAAACTCATCAGCGGTAAAATAGCTGGTATGAGGGTCGGCTGAATCGAGCATCCCATTAATCGCTGACTTGATTAGTTCCTCGTCATCCAGGTCATTGACATAGTTTTGCTTCAGTTTAATCAGAACTTCATTAAAGAGTTGCAGATTGGAATAGAGGTCGGTTTTGCGGGTTTCATCAGCTGCATAAGCTTTTGTGGATGTCAAAATTAATACTCCGCCAACCAGCCAGATTGCCAGAATCAGTCCCAGTATATAGGGTCTCGCATTACGATGAGCCATTATGTACTCCTTAAAAAGGTCTCTAACTTTAGTTAGGGTGTATCACATTCAAGTGTATCACATTCTTTAGAATGTCCTGATGTGTTATGGTTTACATTCCATTCTAAAGAATGGGGTACGTTATCTATTTAATCAGTTCCAGAGCACGCCCCAGAACCTTTTGGTGAATAGTATCGACTAAATCATCACCAGAAATTACCTCATATCTGGAAGTGTATTTTGAGGCAATAAATAAATACTGCTGGCGCACTTTTTGATGAAAATCGACGGCTTCCAGTTCCAGCCTATCCAGCTTTCGGGACTGAATTCTTTTTCTGCCGACTTCGACAGGCAAGTCAATCAGGAAGGTCAAATCCGGGTCTGTGTTATAAGTAGCAAAGTGGGTGATTGTTTCGATTATTTCAAAGTCCAATTCTCTGGCTGCGCCTTGATAAGCTATGGTGGAATCATAATATCTGTCGCTGATGACCACCTTACCCTCTTTCAAAGCAGGTAAAATCCACTGCCCCGTGTGCTGGCTGCGGCTTGCCATATAGAGCAGCATTTCCGTTTCAGGCAGCATTTCATAATACTCAGGGTCGAGCAGGATTTTGCGGATAGCTTCAGAAATTACAGGTCCGCCGGGCTCACGGGTCAATAAAACTTCGTGTCCCCGTTCCCGCAGGGCATTTGCCAATAGCAATGCCTGCGTGCTTTTGCCACAGCCCTCGATGCCTTCAAAAGTGATAAAACTTCCCATCTTCTGTCCCTTTAGATAATCGTGTCAATTTTGTACTTGGAGTCGTCCCGATTGGGATGGTCAATGATGTAATGAGCGCCCCGGCTTTCTTTTCTGGTAAGTGCGCTGCGGATAACCATCGTGGCGATTACTGCCATGTTTCTGGTTTCGATGACTTCCTTCCGGACGGTATTATGCTGGTAAAAGTTATTGATTTCGTTGTAGATATTATCCATTTTAGAGAGCGCATATTTGAGCAATCTGCGCGTTCTGCGGATGCCGACATAGCCCTGCATGATGGTGCCGATTATTTCCCTGTTGTGAGAAATAACCACCCACTCGTTTTCATTAAACTGACCCTGGTCTCTCCATTCCGGTATGGGTGGAAAATCTACTTCTTCCAAATTGGAAGGGTGATTTCCTGCGTGGTAGGCAATTACCAGAGCTTCCAGTAGTGAATTCGAAGCCAAACGATTGGCGCCATGCAAACCTGTGCAGGCGACTTCACCTGCTGCAAACAGATTGCGTATATCGGTTAGTCCATTAATCGTGGAAAGTATTCCTCCACAAAAGTAATGTGCAGCCGGAGCAACGGGGATCGGCTCTTTGGTAAAATCAATCCCGTTGGCAAGACACTTTGTATTGATATAGGGGAAGTGCTTTCTGAGGATATCTTGGTCAACTGCCGTTGCATCCAGATAGCAGTATTTATCTCCCCTTTTCTTGAGTTCTGTCTCTATTGCCCGTGATACAATGTCACGCGGAGCAAGGTTTCCCTGCGGATGGTAATTTTCCATAAAAGTACTGCCATCCTGGAGTCTGAGAACTGCCCCTTCGCCTCTGAGCGCTTCACTAATCAAGAAAGTATAGCCATCAGCATGATAAAAAGCAGTGGGGTGAAATTGCACAAATTCCATATTGGCAAGCCTGGCTCCGGCTAAACGCGCCATCGCCATTCCGTCTCCTGTTGCAATCTCAGGATTGGTATTATGAGCATAA
>Ga0247841_10002271_pt1 | contig 39154 bp, 38 predicted proteins | sample LaCruzMarch2015__2_FD_192410 | JGI IMG/M metagenome (GOLD analysis project Ga0247841, IMG submission 192410) | Freshwater microbial communities from meromictic Lake La Cruz, Castile-La Mancha, Spain - LaCruzMarch2015_18m | ecosystem: Environmental > Aquatic > Freshwater > Lake | place: Spain... | reverse complement strand
GGCCTATGGGATGTTTTACCAATTATGATAGTGTAAGCAGAATTATTTATGCGATCTTTAACCGCCTAAACTCCAAATGGCAAGAGAAACCTTTAAAAGAATTTACACAATTTATTTGACATTACCGATTCACATTAATTAAGGGATTTTTGTTAATTCTTTTTTAGGGTAATGTCCGGTATTTCGAACCGGACAAATCCTAATTCTCTGACGTTAGAAGAGATAGGTAATTCCAAGCAAGAAAGACCGGACAAAACTTACAAATTAGCGAGGAATAAGTTTCTCTGAAACCAGGATATCCTTGATATATCGAGGTATTGCACATATAATTAGGTTAATAAATTCAGATAGGTTTCCCCTTGTGAAATACGAGAGGGACCCCAGTGATATCAGTCTCCTCGTAGTATTGGAGAGTTTAAGAAAAAGGGATATTATGTATTTATTCTGGTAATTCTATTTTTTAAAATGTTGGTGAACGGTTATTTAACTGGTAAGCAAATTGTAATGTATCGACCGCAATTCTTTTTAGGATTAAGAATAGGCAGTATTCCTTTAGAAGATTTTTTATTTGGATTTAGCATGGTAACTATGACTATAATCTTCTGGGAGTATTTTAAAAAGAAGCAGGCATGTTAAAAAGATCAATATTATTTTTCGTTGCATTTTCTTTATTAGGGATAAATTTATCTTATGGTTTAGATTGGAAAAGGTTGCATGAAAAAGCAGATAATATAATCTTATCGGATATCTTAGCCGATGTTAAGGCAAGGCCTAATTCTATAGACGATTTATATGTTCTGGGTTTGGTTTATTTGAATTTACATAAGGATAAAGAAGCAGGGGAGGTTTTCAATAAAGTTTTAACTTTAGATCCTATGGTAATCGAGGCAAAATGGGGCGTTGCTGAGGTGTTGCGTCGCCAGCATCAGCTACAAAAAAGCGAAGAGCTATTAAACGATGTATTAAAGGCAAGCCCTGATTTCCCAGCGGCTTCTATAACCCTGGCTTATATAAGGTATACCCAGATGGATTTTAATGCAGCGGTTAGATTGGCTGATAAGGTATTAGGCCAGGGAGAAAAGAATGTAGACCGCAGCAATCATGTGCGGGCGCATCTTTTGTACGGAGGTACTAAGGGCATGATCGCGCACTACGGAGGTCCCCTCTCAAAGGTAATCAATGGCACAGCGGTATTACCAAGCTTAAAGGCAGCGGAGAGATTACAACCTGAATCAGCCGGAGTAAAATTTGGCTTGGGTAGTTTTTATCTTTTGGCGCCTACTTTAGCCGGGGGAAATCTAGAAAAGGCAGAAGCTTATTTCAAAAAAGCAATTGAAATTGATCCACTATTCGCTGATGCTTATGTTAGGTTGGGCCAGTTTTATAAAATTAAGGGTGATAGCGTAAGATATAATGAATATTTAAGTAAAGCGCTTGAGATTGATCCTCAGAACGAATTAGCGCTGGATATCAAAAATGGAAAATGTAAATTTATCTGTCTTAATAGAGGACAATAATAAAATTATTTAAATAAGCTTGAGCATTTCTTTGGAATAGTTAATAAGCGCATTTTTATATGGTAGGTGCATTTTAGAGCGGTCATTTAAAGATTCTGCCTTCCTTATCAGGGTATTAATTTCCTTCCCGGCGTATTTTAGGGCTCCCGATTCCGATACAATTCTTCGCATAACCAGTAAATCTTTTTTATTAACCTTGTTTGCAGCAAAAATACGCTTAATGGTTAATCCATCTTTTTTTGGCGATCTATTATAAGCGTACCAGATAAGGATTGTTTTTTTGCCTCCTGCAGGTCGGTGAGATTAGGTTTTCCAGTTTCGCGTTCTTTACCAAATAAACCCAAACAATCGTCTCTTATTTGAAAGGCGCGTCCTAAATATATCCCTAAATTAAAAATTATATCTGCTTGTTCTTTTTCTGCTCCTCCCAAAAGCGCACCCATACACAAAGGTGCGGCAAAGGTATAATTAGCAGTTTTTAGGTCGTATATTTTATAGATATCCTCTTTAGATATTTTATCTATATTTTTTGCTCCGGATAAAAGTTCGATGAATTCGCCGCTTCCGGTATAAATAGCTGCCCGGATAAGTTTTTTTAAGGCTATTTCTTTTCTTAGCCTGTTTTCTTTTATTGCTAAAAATGCCTCCAGAGCCATGGCGTACATTACATCGCCAATAACTATAGTTAAATCCTGGCCCGTAAATTTAATCTTCTTATAATTTTCCAGATGTTTATTTAACATTTCATGCATGGAAGGTTTGCCCCTTCTGGTGGCGGATTTATCTATTATATCGTCGTGAACTAGCGTGAAGTCGTGCAGTAGTTCTAGGGATAATGCGCTCTTATATAATCCGGAGGCCGGTTTTTTGGCAAAACCGAGGTAGCCTAAAACAAATAAAATTGGCCTAATCCTTTTTCCTTTACGAGAAAGAAAATTCTGGATACTGTCGTAAAGAAGAGGCGAAATTTTGCTTAAGGAATATGCCTTATCTACGTTGCGGATATAAGAGATAAGCTCTTGCTCAATCTTATTTTTTATTCTTAGAATCATGGTATAATCCTAACATAGAGATAGTTTTAACGCAAATACAAATATGATAACAAATCTTATCCGGGCATTAAGACTGCCGTTTCTTTCTGCTAGTATCCTTCCATTTATATTCGGGTCATTAATTGCAAGGCGTAATTTTAATCTTTTGGTTTTTACCTTGGGATTTTTAGCGGTAGCGGCAACACATTTAAGCGCCAATCTGATTAATGATTACGCTGATTCCAGGAGCGGGGCGGATTGGCAGGATAAAAATTTTTATAAATTTTTTGGCGGATCAAAACTAATTCAAGAAAGAATTTTTTCTGAAAGGTTTTATTTTAAGGCAGCTATAATTTTTACGGTTATCGCAACTGTTTTGGTTATTTTCCTTTGTTTGTTTCTAAATCGTTTATCGGTTATAGGGTTTTATCTAGCGATAATTATTTTGAGCTGGTCATATTCAGAAAAGCCGTTACAATTTTCTTATCATCGTTGCGGTGAGTTTTTTATCTTTATTCTTTTTGGCCCCGCCCTGGTGATGGGTGGATATTTTATTCAAACCGGAATTTTTCCCGATTTAAAGAGTTTTATGCTTTCTCTGCCTTTTGGTTTCTTGACTACTGCTATTCTTTTTGCCAATGAGATTCCGGATTTTAGTGATGATCAAAAGGCGGGTAAATTTACCTGGGTAAGCATTTGGGGGCCCAAGCGCGCATTTTTACTGTATTATCTATTAATCGGCTTGGCATTTTTGGCAATATTATTAAATGTTATTTTTGGGTATTTAGGCGTCTGGTCTTTGGTTTCTCTTGTGTTTATTATCCCTGCGCATAAGTCAGCAATCATTTTAAATAAATATCCGCTGGATAAAATGCGGCTGGTCGAGTCATCCAAGTTGACGATAGCGGTGCAGTCTTTGGTCAGCCTGGTTTTAATTTTAGGAACGATTCTATGATAAAGATTTTAATTATCGGAGGAGGTTTTGGTGGGTTGAGCGCTGCCAGCCAGCTTTGTAAATCCGGCCTAGACTTCGATATTATCCTTATAGATAAAAAAGAGTCCACTGGTTTTTTACCGATGCTGCCTGATTGTATCGGAAGAGGGATTAATCCGGAATTTCTCGCCTATAAGATTGAAGATATATCCAGGAAAGCGGGATTCAAATTTATCCGGGATGAGGTGGTCTCAATGGATTTGGACAAGAGGCATGTTTTGACTAAAACGCAATTTCTAGACTATGATTATCTGGTTATTGCCAGCGGTTCAGAAACAAATTTTTATGGTAACGAGAACATCAAACAGAATGCTTTAACTTTAGATAGTGTGGATGATGCAAAGAAGATAATTAGTACCCTAAGGCAAAATGAATTTGATAATTTCATCATTGGTGGGGGTGGTTATACTGGTATTGAATTAGCTACGAATCTCAGGGTTTATCTAGATAAGGTTCAGAGAAATGGCAAGATAATAATCGTAGAACGTGCGCCTGCGATATTGGGGCCTTTGCCATGCTGGATGAAAAATTACGTGGCGATTAATTTAGGGGACTTGAATGTGGAAGTTTATGTTAACAGTACGATTGAAAAGATTGAGGGGCGCAACGCTAATCTTTCCGGTGGTAGGAGTTTTAATAATGCCTTACTGATTTGGGTCGCAGGGGTTAAAACCGCAGGGTTTATCCAAAATTTAAAATTAGAAGAAAATCCGCAAGGTAGAATCAAAGTCGACGAATATCTGCGGATAAATGATCATTGTTTTGCAGTAGGAGATGCGGCGTTCTTTGCTTATAATGAAAGCCCCTTAAGGATGGCCGTGCAATTTGCCATTACTCAAGGCGAATGCGTTGCTCTCAATATAATGAGAAGCATAAAAGGCAGAAAGCTAAAGAAATTCATACCTGGCGATTTAGGTTACATTATACCCATGGCTAATAATAAGTCTTGTGGTGTAGTTTTCGGTTTAAATCTAAAAGGATTTTTTCCTACAGTATTGCATTTTATAATGTGCATTTATCGCTCTTACGGACTAAAAAATAAACTCGGTATAATAAGAGATTTAAAAAAGAGAACTTTCACGGAATAATGATTAAGTTTTTATACAGCCATGGTTCAGCGCTTACAATCATTTTTTTATTCCCGTTATTATTAGGGGGAACAATGAAAAATCCTAAGAACGAAATCAATAAGATACCTATTTTTAATGTTTCCACGGGTAATGTAGAAGAGTTAGAGAAGGTTCATAAGACCGAGGCTGAGTGGAAAAAGATACTGACGCCTGAACAGTTTAAAGTGATGCGACTTAAGGGAACAGAGCAGCCGGTTTCTGGACGCTGCGAGCTGCCGAAGGAATCGGGCATTTATCAGTGTGTTGGCTGTGGTACAGATTTATTTAAGGCAGAGGAAAAATTTGAATCCGGCACGGGATGGCCGAGTTTCTGGCAGCCGGTTTCAGAATTAAATGTTAGGACCAAAATTGATGATAGTTTTGGAATGCATAGGATTGAAATTACTTGCGCGCGCTGCGATGCGCACTTAGGTCACTTATTTGAGGATGGCCCATTGCCCACAGGTAAGCGATACTGCATTAATTCAGTTGCGCTTAAATTTAAGAAACTCGAAAAACCGAAACAAGAAAAGTTAGAAAAAGCTACTTTTGCCGCGGGGTGTTTTTGGGGTGTGGAAGAAGTTTTCCGCACAACCCCTGGGGTAATCTCGACAAGGGTCGGTTATAGCGGAGGAAAAACCAGGAATCCCTTTTATGAAGAGGTCTGTACTGATAAGACCGGTCATACCGAAGCTGTAGAAGTCGAATTTGCTCCCCCGAAAATTACTTACGAAAAACTGCTCGATATATTCTGGTCAATTCACGATCCCACAACCGCAGACAGGCAGGGAGCGGATATAGGAACGCAATACAGATCAGCGATTTTTTATCACAGTCCGGAACAAAAAGCAGCTGCCCTTAAATCAAAACAAAAACTGGAGAAATTGGCTAAATATAATGCGCCGATTGTGACTGAGATTGTTCCGGCGCCTGAATTTTATCCGGCTGAGGAATACCATCAGAGATATTACCAGAAGAAAGGCATTAAGCCAGTCTGTCAAATCAGGAAGTAGAAATCAGCTATGAATAAAAAGTGCCTAAATTGCAGTGAATATAAGAATTGTAGGGATTCTTTTGCTTCATGGATATTTTTCATTATAGGTATGGTAGCTACGATAGCGCTACGCTTGGTTACCGTCTTAATACACTTAAACCCTGTTTACGGACAGATTGCCTGGTACGTCGGCGTCTTTGGTTTCTTTATTTTTTTCGTCTACAAATTCAGGGTAGACCGGGCACGCTATAAGCTCATCGTTAAAAAAGGCCTTATGGATAAAATATCACAGGGCGATAAAATTGCAGAAGACGACCGCCAACTTATAGGCTCTATACTTTGTTCTTTAAGTTCGGATAAAGACAGAATTAATTATATTTTAATATTTGTTTCTTCAGCGGTTGCCATTATTGTCGCTTTGTATTTCGATTTTTTAAAATAACGGAGATTTTTATGGGGGAAAATATCGTCATGCTAAAAAATGTAGCGTGATTTTTGATAGAAAGCAGATAAGTATATATTTACTTCTCAAATCGCTACGTCAAATCTAGCCAAAAATGACCGGACATTTCGGACAAATTACGCGAGGAATAAACCTCTCTAAACCCACAATATTCTTGATATATTGAGGTATACACCATATAATTAGGTTACTGAATTTAGATAGGTTTCCCCTCGGCTCATGCGAGAGGGGCCCCATCTTTAATTCCTAAACTCTTCAATCGGTAAGAGGTAAAAGTAAACTGTTCTAAGGTTTAAAAAAGTTTTATTTCTGGTGCCATGTCTTTTATAAAAAAACATCTTTTTTTGGTTTTATTTTTAACTCTAGGTATAACTTTTTTTACTCGCAATAATTTTAAAAGCGTAGAATATATCATGCCTGAGGTTTTGGGCCAGCCACAACAATATGAAATCGATAATCCATCTGTCATTAAATTTCAGAAGAATGGCTACGCGTATGAGGTTACTCCTATTTACGATTATGAAGTTAACGCTTTGATTGTTAGTAAGCTGAATTATAAAGCATTTAGTATAGAGAAATTCGACAGAGTTTTTCCTTATGATTTGTGTTTAATTTGGGGTAGCAATATCGCTAGTGGGACTTATAGAAACAAAACACTAAAATTTTCTCAAGATTGTCGTTGGTGTTTTGCGCGGTGGTATGAGGATGTTAATCTTAATTGGGAGGAGTTTTCTAACAGCCATTTACTTATTAATAATTCTGATATAGATAAGAAAGTTCAATCTTTGGTTTTCGGAGACCAAATTAAGATTAAGGGCCAATTAGTCAATGTTAAAGCAATTCTTATAAGTAATCCGGGAAGTTTTGATGCTTCAGAGTACACTTGGAATAGCGGTGTTGGAAAAACTGGCTTAGGAGCTGGTGCTTGCAAATTAATTTATGTTGAGAAATTAGAGATTTTAAAGAAAGCAAATGTCATGTCCTATTTCCTTTTTCATGTAAGTTTATATGGTTTGCTTCTTTTAACAGTTTGGAAGGTACTCTGTTTCTTTAATATATGTAGAACCAATAGTTAAAGAAACAGGGGCAGTGGACATTTTTCTTTAACTACTTCAGCAATCCGCGAGGGAATACTTCTCTAAACCTAAAATATTCTTGATATATCAAGGTATCGGGCATATAATTAGGCTAATAAATTAAGAGAGGTTTCCCCTCGGCTCATACGAGAGGGACCCAAATGACGTAACTTATTGTAAGATAATAAGTTACAACAAATACCCGGTGAGGATGACTCGCCGGGTATTTTTTATCTAGCGGTGTCCCTAGGAGATGTGGCATTATTTTTTTTACGTTTTTTAAAATATTTAATAGTCAAATCTCCGTCGGGGAATAGAGAAAAAATATGCGTATATTTTTCAAAAAATCCGCAATTTATCTCCTAGAGAGTAGTAGAGTAGTAGAGAGAGTAGAGAGTAGAGAGAGACATTTTCCAGTAGAGAGAGACACAGTAGAGAGAGACATTTTCCGCAGTAGAGAGAGAGACATTTTCCGAAGCAATCGGGACAGTGTACCTGACCCAAGATAGAAGGTGTACCTTTTATAAAGATTATAGTTGTAGTTGTTTCAGTAGCTGGATAAACGAACTTCTACCCAGAACTCTTTCTTGGTAGCTGCTCCAGCGGTATTCTCCCGCTGATTTTACAATTTTTGCCCTGACAGGATTGAATTCAACATAATGGATGCAGTCAATTAAGTAATTGTCTTTGACAATCACCTTGCTCTTAAAGCGGCCTTGCCATAAATGGCCTACTTTTTTGTAGCGTTTGTTGAAGTATGCGGTATAAGCTCTGGAGAGCCCTTGCATAAATTTAGCCATATTGGCGGAGAGTTTCGGCTCTCCGATTAGATGAATATGGTTTGGCATAAGGCAGTAACCATATAACAGGAAACCAAATTTTCTTTTGTATTTTCTTAGTATTAAGAGGTATCTTTTATAGTCTTTTTCATCAAAGAATACCTGTTGTCTTTGGTTACCGCGAGCCGTAATATGGTAGCAAGCGTTCTTGATTAGTAGTCTTGGGCCTGTAGGCATAAGCATTACCTCCTGCAGCAATAGACGAAAGTTAGCCGAGAATCTAACATAGATTCATTAAAGAAATTAGAAAGGGGTACACTTTCCAGCACAGCTTGGGTACAGTTTCCCGATTAGCATGGAAAGTGTCTGTTAGTGACAGTTTCCCGATTGCTTCGGAAAGTGTCTGTTAGTGAGTTTGTTAGTTTGTTAGTTTGTTAGTTTATGTTAGTTAGTTGTTAGAGTGTTAGTGGGCCATACAATCTGAGAGATATCAAGGGAATAGAGAGATATTTTACCTATTTAGTTTTCATAGGAAACATCTCACGAGTAAGCTCGATTTATCTGGAGATTTTTTCAGGAGGTGTTACAATGGGCGTGTTAAGCGAGGTATAAATGCCTAAAGAACAAATAATTATAATCGAAGACGATAAGCATATCTCCAAACTTGTGAAGTATAACTTGGAGAAGGCTGGATATGATTGTACTGTTGCTGATGAAGGAGAGGAGGCATTGGACGTCTTAGCTAAAGAGCGACCGGACTTAATTATTTTAGATATCATGCTTCCTAAAATGGATGGTTTTGAAGTTTGCCGTGCTATTAAACAAAATACTAAGCTTAAAAATATTCCCATCATCATGCTCACTGCTAAAGGCGAGGAAGTAGACAGGATTGTTGGTCTTGAGCTTGGCGCAGATGATTATGTGGTAAAGCCCTTTAGTCCCCGCGAATTGATTCTACGTATAAAAGCAATTTTAAAAAGAGGTAAATCTGAGGAATCACCCAAAGATGTTATTAAACGAGGAACCCTTATTATAGATGTGCCGAAACATAGAGTTATGGTAAATAATAAAAAAATAGCGCTTACCCCTATAGAGTTTAAGCTTCTCGTTACACTTATTGAAAGAAACGGCCGTATCCAGTCGCGAGATCAATTATTATCTGATGTGTGGGAGCATCAATCCGATGTTTTTACTCGTACCGTTGATACTCATATTAAACGCCTTAGAGAAAAACTTGGTAAGGTGGGTGGCCAAATTGAGACGATTAGGGGTTTAGGCTATAGATTTAAAGAAGAAGATGAGGATTAAACTTCACTGGAAACTTACCTTTATTTTTTGTTTTGTAGTTATATTTGCCATTTCGGCCGGATATTTTTATTTAGATTCCCACCTTAAATCCTACACTGAAAGTAACCTCGAAAATAATGTTAAACATCAACTTGCGCTCGGGAAAGAACTTTTAGAAACTCGCCTAAAAGATAAAGCAATCACTTTGGATTTTCAAGAGCTTGCACTAAAGATAGGAAACACTCTTGGCCTACGTGTAACTATTATCGCTCTTGACGGGAAGGTCTTGGGAGATACGGATTTAGCCAGAGAGCAGCTTTTAACCATAGAGAATCATGCTGACAGGCCTGAAGTCAAAGAAGCTCTGGTAAAAGGTTTCGGGACGAGTAAACGCTTTAGCTACACCATTAAAAAAGACATGCTTTATATGGCGATTCCTTTCGGTAAAGAAATTGACAGAGGTATTTTGAGGTTTTCAGTTCCTCGGCATGATATAGAGTTGTTGCAAGCAAAGATTCGTAGAGTTTTAGCAACAAGCGTTATTGGTATTTTACTGCTTAGTCTTGTTTTGACTATCTTTGTCTCTGTGTTTATATCGCGGCCGCTTCGCGAAATGTCTTTAATTGCTAAAGCCATGGCCCAAGGCGATTTTTCTAGAAAAGTCTTTATCCATTCTAAAGATGAGATTGGCGAATTGGCCCAGGTATTAAATACCATGTCAGAGGATATCAGGGATAAAATTGAAAGCATAAATTCCGAAAAGGCCAAATTGGATTTGGTTCTGTCTAGCATGTTTGAAGGAGTGATTGTAACTGATGCGGATGAAAAGATTATTCTCATGAATCCATCTTTAAGGAAGCTATTTTTTATTGATTCAAACCCCACAGGTAAAAAACCGCTGGAGGTTATTCGTAACACTGCGGTAGAGGAGATGGTCGAAAGAATCATTAAAGGTAAACAGCAACTTGCAACCGAAGAGATTGTTATAAATACGCCGGAAGAAAAAATACTGAAAGTTAACGGTGTTCCAATAATGAGTAATAACCGGCTTGAAGGAACAATATTAGTTTTTCATGATATTACCCAAGATAGCACCCAAGATAGCAGACACTTTCCGAAGCAATCGGGACAGTGTACCTGATTCAAGATAGACAGTGTACCTTTTATAAAGATTATAGTTGTAGTTGTTCCAGTAGCTGGATAAACGAACTTCTACCCAGAACTCTTTCTTGGTAGCTGCTCCAGCGGTATTCTCCCGCTGATTTTACAATTTTTGCCCTGACAGGATTGAATTCAACATAATGGATGCAGTCAATTAAGTAATTGTCTTTGACAATCACCTTGCTCTTAAAGCGGCCTTGCCATAAATGGCCTACTTTTTTGTAGCGTTTGTTGAAGTATGCGGTATAAGCTCTGGAGAGCCCTTGCATAAATTTAGCCATATTGGCGGAGAGTTTCGGCTCTCCGATTAGATGAATATGGTTTGGCATAAGGCAGTAACCATATAACAGGAAACCAAATTTTCTTTTGTATTTTCTTAGTATTAAGAGGTATCTTTTATAGTCTTTTTCATCAAAGAATACCTGTTGTCTTTGGTTACCGCGAGCCGTAATATGGTAGCAAGCGTTCTTGATTAGTAGTCTTGGGCCTGTAGGCATAAGCATTACCTCCTGCAGCAATAGACGAAAGTTAGCCGAGAATCTAACATAGATTCATTAAAGAAATTAGAAAGGGGTACACTTTCCAGCACAGCTTGGGTACAGTTTCCCGATTAGCATGGAAAGTGTCTGTTAGTTGTAGTAATATGGTAGCAAGCGTTCTTGATTAGTAGTCTTGGGCCTGTAGGCATAAGTACCACCTCCTGCAGTAATAGACGCAAGATATTCAAGAATCTAACGCAGATTCATTAAAGAAATTAGAAAGGGGTACACTTTCCAGCACAGCTTGGGTACAGTTTCCCGATTAGCATGGAAAGTGTCTGTTAGCTGTTAGCGTTAGCTGTTAGAAATGTTAGCGTTAGCTGTTAGAAATTGGCTTAATGATGCAGGAATTAGAGTAGAACCACAGGTAAGAGTAGAGATTAGCCCTCTTTTTGCGTTGTCTAAAGAAGAATTGTGTAGTAAAATTAAAGCAAGTAACATTGGGAGCGATAAAGATATTTATTTAGAATAATTTTTATATATACGCGTAATTACATTATTAAGGAGGCATTATGACCGATAAAAAGCCGACGATTCTCTGTGTTGACGACGAACCGAAGAATCTCGAACTTCTCGAGGCGCTGCTCGTCCCGCGCGGCTACGATGTCATAATGGCGGTAAATGGAAGTGAAGCGTTGGCTAAGGTGGCTTCAGATCATCCGGATCTTGTTTTATTAGATGTTATGATGCCTGAGCTTGACGGTTATGAAGTATGCAAAAAGATAAAATCCATAAAGGAGACTCAGTTTTTGCCTGTGGTTATGATCACTGCTTTAGCGGGAGAAGAAGAGAGGGTTAAAGGGTTAGAGGCAGGTTGCGATGATTTTATTTCTAAGCCATTTGACAAAAATGAGCTTTCTGCCAGGGTAAAATCTCTTCTGAGGATAAAATTCTTGCCGCAGAGCAAAAGAGACGTCAATTCTTGGTTTAATATCGGCAAAGATATGTCTAAGGATGGTATCAAGTGGTCTTTTCTTGCTACTCGCGAATATTCGCTTTCCAAAGATCAGTATAACGTAACCGATAATGATAATTTTATGGCTTTGGCCATCGCTATCAGAGACAGGCTTATTGAGCGCTGGATTAATACGCAACAGAAATACCACAAAGAAAACGTAAAGAGGGTTTATTATTTATCATTGGAGTTTTTAATTGGCCGCCTCCTTGAGTCTAATGTGCTTAACTTAGGCCTAGGGAAGGAGACAAAACTTGCTGCTGAAGAATTGGGGTTTGATCTTGAAGAAGTGCGTAACTGCGAGCAGGATGCGGGTCTTGGAAATGGCGGTTTAGGAAGATTGGCAGCATGTTTTCTTGATTCGATGGCTACCCAAGGTATTCCGGCCCACGGTTATGGTATCCGATATGAATATGGGATTTTTAACCAAAAAATAATAAATGGTTACCAAGTGGAATATCCTGATGCCTGGCTTAGTAAAGGTAATCCTTGGGAATTTCCTAGGATTGAGCGTACTGTGAGGGTTTGTTTTGGCGGCCGCACCATAATGTTTAATGATGAAAAGGGAAACCTGCGGGTTAAATGGGTTGATACTGAAGATGTTCTGGCGGTACCATATCATACTCCAGTTGTAGGGTATAAAACTGACATTGTAAATACCTTGCAACTTTGGTCTGCGCGCAGCAGCGCTGATTTTGATTTAAACTATTTTAATGAAGGTGATTATGAGCATGCAGTTTACAGCAAGGTTTTTTCAGAAAATATTTCCAAAATCCTTTATCCCAGAGATAACAGCAGCCAGGGTAAGGAATTGCGCTTAAAACAGGAATACTTTTTTACCGCTGCCTCAATCGTGGATATTATCCGTCGTTTTAAGCAAGAAAATTCTGATTTTAAATCTTTTCCTGACAAAGTAGCAATCCAGCTTAATGATACTCATCCCTCTTTGGCAATAGTTGAGTTGATGCGTATTTTAATTGATGAAGAAAATTTAGATTGGGATACTGTTTGGGATATAACTGTGAGGACATTTGGTTATACAAATCACACGGTAATGTCAGAAGCCCTTGAGTGCTGGCCTGTTCCGAGTTTCGAGCGTCTTCTGCCCAGGCATATGCAGCTGGTTTATGAAATCAACATGCGTTTTCTAAAAGAGGTGGCCAAAAGATACCCCGAAGATGTAGATCGCCTAAGAAGAATGTCAATTATTGAAGAGGGATATCCTAATAAAGTCCGTATGGCCAATTTGGCTATAATCGGAACACATTCAATAAACGGCGTATCTGAATTACACACCAGGCTTCTTAAAGAACAGCTCTTTAAGGATTTTTATGAATTCTTCCCGGAAAGGTTTAATAACAAGACCAATGGCATTACCCAAAGAAGGTGGCTGCAGAAATCTAATACTAACCTCTCTGAATTAATAACAGGGGCAATTGGTAATAAGTGGGTTACTGATCTCTACGAATTGGAAAAACTTACTACTTTAAAAGATGATAATGATTTTTGTAAGAGTTGGCAGCGGGTAAAGGATGCAAATAAAAAGTATCTCATCGGATATATTTATAAAAATACCAATATTTGTGTAAACCCGGATTCTATGTTTGATGTACAGGTTAAAAGATTCCATGAATATAAACGGCAATTTTTATTCGGGCTTTATATCGTTTCGCAGTACTTAAAGGTTAAGAATAATCCGCACGCTCGCTTTGTCCCAAGGACTTTTATTGTTGCTGGTAAGGCTGCCCCCGGATATTTCATGGCCAAGCTTGTAATCAAATTTATTAACAGCATCGCGGATGTAGTGAACAGCGATAAAGCGATTGGCGATAAATTAAAGGTAGTATTCTTGGAGAATTATCGTGTTTCTTTGGCGGAACGTATTTTTCCGGCCAGTGACCTTTCCGAGCAGATTTCAACCGCAGGCACCGAAGCTTCAGGAACGGGGTGTATGAAGTTTATGATGAATGGTGCCTTGACTATCGGGACATATGACGGGGCAAATATTGAAATAGCTGAAGCTGTGGGCGAAGACAACATTATTATTTTTGGCTTAAGGCTTGAAGAGATCGAAAAAATATTAGCATCCGGATATAATCCTCAAGACTATATTAATCGTTCTATGGTGCTTAAAGAGATAATTGGGCTTATCCAGAATAATTTCTTTTCTTTGGATCAGCCTAACCTTTTTGCCCCGCTTTTAGATAGCCTGTTTTGTGGTGACCGCTACTTTGTCTGCGCGGATTTTGATGATTATTGCGCAAAACAGGAGAAAGCCTCCCGGCTTTATGCGGATAAAAAAGAGTGGACGAAGAAATCAATTATTAATGTAGCTAGGTCAGGTAGATTCTCAAGTGATAGAACAATAAAGGAATATGCAAAAGATATTTGGAATATTCCATGCGTACATTCCTGCTGAAGCTTTGTTGATGACTAGTCCCAAAATTATTTAAAGGAGGTGGATGCGATGAGAAAATATATCAAAGGATTTAGTGTATTGGTTTTAGGAATTGCCATTATTTCACTGAGCGGCTGTTCTACATGCGGGACACCATACCGTAAAGAAATATCTAACAACCCTAACTTAAGAGAGGCGAATGCGAGCTATAAAAAAGCCATAAATTGGCTGGATAAGGCAGAATGTTCTTCGACACCCTTTCAAGCGAAAGAATCTTATACTACTGCAGAATCTTATCTTTCAGACGCTATTTTTAAGTTAAAAGAAGAGGGAAACAATAATAATATTGATGTTTCCGAAGACGTCTATTATTGCGAAAAAATTAAAAGAGAAACAGATGTTAAGATAGGTACGGCTGATAGGGCGAAGTAGTTACCTTAAAATCTTAAGGCAACTGGTGTAAAAATATAAACGATTTATAAGTAGGAAAAAAGCACAAATAACCCAATGTTCACCTAAAGAGGGTGGACATTGGGTTATTTGTTTATAGTCCAAAGCGTTACGTCATTTCCAGCTAAAAAATACCGGACAAATAGGACAAAATTAGCGAGGAATTACCTCTCCAAATCGCTTTGGAGAGGATTGTAATCTACTTGACAAAATTTCATTCTGTGTTTTAATAAGACTTGAAAATCATAGTGGGGAGGTTGGTAATCCGGCCTGAGAGTTCTGCGTAATAAGCAGTTTACCCATATAACCTGATCTGGATAATGCCAGCGGAGGGAAAGGAGCGTGAAAGTGTATAACCCTTATGCAGTTGGCGTAAGGGTTTTTTGTTTTTCCGCAGTAATTCTCCAGGTTTACCAAAAATGGAGGAGAAAAATGTTTGCAAAGATAACAGAGGCTCAGATAAGCAGGGCAATAGTTAGAGAGTTTAGCAAGTGGTTTGATGATTATATTGTTTCAGATGTTATTGTGGTCGGCGGCGGACCCAGCGGGCTCATCGCGGCGCGCGATTTGGCAAACGCCGGGTTTAAGACTTTAATTATTGAAAGTAATAACTATATCGGTGGAGGGTTTTGGGTTGGCGGATATTTTATGAATACTCTAACCTTCAGAGCTCCGGCAGATACTATCCTCAATGAACTTAAGATACCCTGTAAGGAGATAGAAGACGGGCTATTTGTAGCGGATGGCCCTTCTGCTTGCTCTAAACTTATTTCTGCTGTATGTGATTCTGGAGCAAAAATTCTTAATTTAACCAAGTTTGATGATGTGGTATTCCGAAACAATAGGGTGGAAGGAGCGGTAATTAATTGGTCGCCTGTTTCTGCTTTACCTAGGCAAATCACATGTGTTGACCCTATCGCGCTGGAATCTAAAATCGTGATTGACGCGACTGGCCATGATGCTTGGGTTGCGAAGAGCTTGGCGAAAAGAGAACTTTTAAAGATTCAAACATACGGCCCCATGGATGTCGTTACTTCAGAGGATCTTGTTGTAGAAAAGACGGGCGAAATCTATCCCGGGCTTTATGCAATTGGTATGGCAGTGTCTACAGTTTATGGTATACCGCGCATGGGCCCTACGTTTGCCGGTATGCTTTTTTCAGGTAGGAAGGCTGCTTTGCAAATAATTAAGGCGTTAACTTCTTCCAGAGCATAAAATTTTCTGTTAGGCAATGTAATAAAGAAGTGCCCCCCAAAAAATACTATGAAGCCGACGGGGGCACTTTTTGTTTTTTATCAGTTCATGGCGAAATTTTGATCCTTGATTTTAGCTAAAATAGTGATAAAATATTAAATATAGCAGTGTGGTTCCGAGTTTTAAGGTGGGTCTGGATTTAGAAAATAACGAGAAACCTTTGTTAGTAGGTTTTATCTACTGGCAAAGGTTTTTTCTTTTTATAGAGGTTTACTGTTTAAATGTTAAATCTTCTAACAAAAAATCTTTTCCTGTTTGATCCGCTTTCCCTATTCTTCCTTGCGGTAATCTTTATTGTATCTCTGCCATCGCTAATTTACTCCCTCGGTTACTTTTCGCCGAAGGCGAATCCGCCTACGGCGGAAAAAGGAGAGTATTCTGCCGCCAAGATAATGCTCGCCCAGGTTTTACTGCTTGCTTTTGTGTTATCCATGGCTTTAGTAGTAAGCGTAAATAATTGCTTAATTTTTCTCATCTTTTGGGAGATCATGTCTTTAGTTTCCTATTTCCTCGTAGTTTTTGACACAAAAAACGCAAAATCCATACAGGCAGGTTTAATCTATATCGTAATGACTCATATTGGCACCGCATTTATTATTGCCGCATTTATGATCTTGCGTAACTACGCTCATTCCTTTGATTTCTTTGCCGTAAAGAACGCCTGTCAGGCAATGCCCTCACAAACTAGAAATATCGTATTCCTATTATTTTTAATTGGCTTTGGGACTAAAGCCGGAATCGTGCCGTTACATATTTGGCTGCCGTATGCTCATCCTCAAGCGCCCAGCCATATCTCAAGCATCATGTCGGGTGTAATGATTAAAACTGCCATTTACGGGATTATCCGGTTTGTAATATTTATTCTCGGAGTAAATTCATCTTGGTGGGGAGTCCTGGTTTTAATTCTGGCGACAATCTCCTGTCTCGTAGGAGTTATCTACGCGCTTATGGAACATGATATTAAAAGGCTGCTTGCGTATCACAGCGTTGAGAATATAGGAATTATATTATTAGGAGTGGGCCTGGCGATGTTTTTTATTAGCCTGAATTTGCCTTATCTAGCCGTTTTTTCTTTAATTGCCGGATTGTATCACTTAATAAATCACGCAATCTTTAAAGGCCTGTTATTCTTATGCGCCGGAAGCGTTTATCAAGCCACCGGAACGCGGGATATTGAAAAATTAGGCGGGCTGATTAAGAAAATGCCGCAGACCGCGGCATATTTTTTATTAGGCGCTATGGCGATTTCTGCTCTGCCGCCCTTAAATGGTTTTGTCAGCGAGTGGTTGACCTTGCAGGCATTTTTCCTGGGTGCATTTAACGTAATAGGAGGGTGCAAGCTTTTTTTAGGGATTTGCGCCGCAATGCTCGCCTTAACCAGCGGCCTAGCTGCTGCCTGTTTTGTGAAAGCTTTCGGGATAACCTTCTTGGCCCAACCCAGGAGCCATTACGCTCAAAATGCAAAAGAGGTTGCTCTATCCATGCGAATTGGAATGTTAATTTTGGCGGTGCTGATTGTAATTTTTGGTTTAGCCGCAACGTTTATTATTAAATTACTAGCCAAGGTTTCCGGCAGCGCTCTGGGTATTGATATTAGTAGTATGAGTTTTTCTTTAAATAACTTCACCGTTACCCCGCAGATAGTTAAAAATATTTATCTTTCTACGCCTTTACTGGCATTATGGCTGATTGTTTTTGGAATCACGGGTTTTGTTATATATAAGATATTCGGCAGGGGCAGGCCGGTGATTTATAAAACCTGGGATTGCGGCTACTATAAACTAGACTCGCGCAATGAATACACCGCAACCGCTTTTTCAAAACCATTCAGGATCGCCTTTAGTTTCTTTCTCTTGCCTTACCGCAAGACCCAGAAGATCCGTGAATCGTTTTATCACATCAAATCCTTTAGTTATGAAACTCACACCACCAAGGTTTTTAAGAAATATATTTATGATCCGGCGCTTGCTATGGTGTTTAAGACAGCTAAGTCCATGCGCAGAATTCAGCCGGGCAGTATCCATCTGTATTTAGGTTATATTTTTATTACCCTATTGTTGCTGATTATATTTATGCGTCAATTCTAATGATGATTATCTTACAAATAATTTTATTTATCGTATTCGCGCCGCTTTTAAGCGGCCTGATTACTAAGATAAAAAATAATCTCAGGATGCGCAAAGGCCAGAGCATATTCCAGCCGTATTATAATTTAGCCAAGCTGTTTTCTAAGGATGAAGTAATCTCGGAAACTGCCTCTTGGATATTCAGGGTTACTCCTTTTGTAGTTTTATCCTCAACTCTTGCTGTGGCAATACTTATTCCGGTATTTATCTTTGTTAGTCCCGCGCACAAAATAGGAGATTTTCTAGTTATCGTATTTATTTTTGCTCTCGGCCGTTTTTTCCTGGCTCTGGCAGCCCTGGATACGGGAAGTTCTTTTGGCGGCATGGGCGCATCCAGAGAAATGTTTATCTCAAGCCTGGTTGAGCCGGCGCTTTGCATGGTGATATTCGCTATATCTTTACAATTTGGCTCAACGGATATTTCAGCATTTAGCGGTATGCACGCGATTACGGTTTCTTCCCTGGTTGCCACGCTGGCTTTATTTCTGGTTACTCTTGCTGAAACTTCCCGCATTCCGGTTGATAATCAAGAGACGCACCTGGAATTGACCATGGTGCATGAGGCAATGGTTTTGGAATATTCAGGCCGGCCACTTGCGCTAATTGAAATGGCTTCTTATATCAAGCAGATGATTTTCTTTTTTCTAATTGCCCAGCTTATTTTTCCGATTGGCTTGCCAACCGCGCATCTTGCGCAGATACTTCCTTGGGTTTTATGGTATTTGGTTCGGATAGGTATTATTGCCATCATAGTTGCGCTAGTTGAAGTAATCGTCGCCAAGATGCGCTTATTCAGGGTAGCGGATTTTTTGGGTTTTGCTTTTGTGTTGGGGGTAATTGCAACCGTATGCGTAATCTTAGGAGTTTAATATGCAGGGAATAATTTTATTCGCACTTCTAGCTTCGACATATCTTATGGTTATTGCCAAAAGAACGCCTGCCTTGATTCGCAGCTTTCGCTATCAGTCGCTATGTTTATTCGCTATAACTTTTATCATCGCCTTAACCCAGCGCGAGCCGGATTTATATATTGTTGCTGGTTTACTTTTTACCTTAAAAGTTTCGCTTATTCCGTATTTATTATACCGGATCATCAGGAAAATAAAGGTAAACGAAGATTTGGGGTTATTCATTAACCCTCAGCTATCTTTATTCTGGGCTCTGGTGTTTACCTATTTATCCTGGATCTTCGCCTCGTATCTAGTCAGCGCGAATAACGCGATTCTTACCGGTACCCTGGCAATTGCCTTTTTTGTAGTTTTAGCCGGGATGTTCCTGATGATCTTCAGAATGACCGCGCTCGCCCAGATCATCGGGCTGTTAGTTATGGAGAATGGTTTATTCCTGTTTGCTTCGACAGTTTCCGGAGGCATGCCTTTTTTTGTGGAGATCGCCATATTCTTTGACGTATTTGTGAGCGTGCTGATCATGGGTTTCTTTGTTTATAGGATAAATAAACTTTTTACGCATATTGACGTGAATAAGCTTTCGCGTTTAAAAGGATAAAACGTAATGGCCATATTTATTATTTTAGGAATCCCGCTTCTGCTTGCGATAGGGGCGCTCTTCGTTAGAAGAGAGCGCCTTTTCGGGATTATTAATTGCTTCGGGTATTTTCTGGTGCTTTGCGCAAGCGCCGCCATATTTAAGGAAACTGCGTTTGCCGGACATATCAAGGCCTTCTCTAATTTTATCTATCTAGACCTTTTAAGCGCGGTTTTCATCACTGTTATTTCGGTGGTAGCTTTTGCGGCGGCGCTTTATTCCATCGGCTACATCAGAAAGGATATTGAGCAGAAGATAATTTCCGAGAGAAAGGCAAGATTTTATTACCTGCTTTTTAACCTGTTCTGTTTTTCCATGTTTTGCGTTCCGGCAGTGAATAACTTAGGATTGCTCTGGGTGGCGATTGAAATGACCACGTTGATTTCGGCATTTCTCGTGGGTTTTTACAATTCCAAGGAGTCGGTTGAGGCGGCCTGGAAATATATTATTATTTGTTCAGTGGGGATAATCTTCGCGCTTTTAGGGACAATCCTGTTTTCTTACGCGTTTTCAATTTCTGGTTTAAGCAAAAGCTTGAATTGGTCGGATATGGTTCCGGTCGCGCATATATTGGATAAAAATATCTTAAGGATTGCCTTTATTTTCATCCTGGTTGGTTATGGAACTAAAGCGGGCCTGGCGCCCATGCACACCTGGCTGCCTGACGCCCATAGCCAGGCAGTTGCTCCGATTAGCGCGCTTCTCTCCGGAGTTTTGTTAAAGACGGCAATTTACGCTATCTTAAGATTTGGGATAATTATAATCAAGAGCGGGGAATTAGCCTATTTTACGCATTTGATGATCTTGTTTGGCGTGATCTCATTGGTTATATCAAGTGGTTTTATTCTGGTCCAGAAGGATCTGAAGCGGCTTCTGGCTTATAGCAGTATCGAGCATATCGGAATAATCTCAATTGGTTTTGGCTTAGGCTCGCCCTTAGCCATTGCCGGAGCGATTTTGCATGTTTTTAATCACGCGGTGGCCAAGTCGCTTATGTTTTTCGGCGCGGGTAATATTGTCAGAGTTTACAAAAAGCATAATATGAACGCTATTAGAGGAGTGATTAAGGCGCTGCCCTTTACCGGCATCATGGCGCTTTTGGGAGTTTTCGCGCTTACCGGATTCGCGCCATTTTCCATATTTATCAGCGAGATGATGATCATTATGGCTGCTTTTACTAATGGTTCTTATCTTATCGCGGCTTTATTATTATTGTGCTTAGGGGTTATCTTTGGGGCATTTATTTTTCATTTTGGAAAAATGCTGTTCGGAAATCTTCCTAAGGGTATGACAGTGATAGGGGAGCCGCTAAGTGGAAAGCTTGCTTTTTTGTTTCTGTTTTTTTTGATTTGCGGTGTAGGGATAGTATTAGTATTTAAAAATAAGGATTTATTATGGTTAGCCCAGAGATTGTTACAAGGATAAAAAAGGCCATCCCGGATTTTAATCCGCAATCTGCCCGCCAATCTTATGCGGATGAAATCGCGCTCAAGGTAGAACCGCGGGATTTTAAGGATATCTGTCTTACCTTGCACAAAATACTTCCTTCACCGGTAATCATGCTTTTTGCCTGCGATGAGCGCAAAGAGAAAGGGAATTTTGCCATAAATTGCGTATTCGCGGATTTTAGAAACAGCCAGTGGATTATTGTGAGTATGGATATTCCGCAAGATAATCCTTCATTCGCTACCCTTGCCAAAAGCATGCATTCAGCCAGTTTTTTTGAAAGAGAGATTTGGGAGATGTTTGGGATTGAGCCAAAGGGCCATCCTGATCTAAGGCGGCTGAGGCTGCATGATGAAGTCTGGCCGAAAGGGAGTTATCCTTTACGCAAAGATTTTAAAATAACGCCAGCTGAAAACTTAAGCGATTATAAATTTAGCAGGGTAGAGGGTGAGGGGATATTTGAGGTTCCGGTTGGCCCGGTGCATGCCGGGATCATCGGGCCGGGGCATTTTCGCTTTAGCGTTGCCGGTGAGCCGATCATAAACTTGGAGCCGCGGCTTGGGTTTACTCATCGGGGAGTAGAAAAGCTTTTTGAAGGTAAACTTTATATTGATGCAGTGGGTTTATCCGAATGCGTTTCCGGCGATTCGAGCTTTGCGCACAGCCTTGCTTTTACTCAGGCAGCCGAGAAAATCTCCGGGGTTACGGTTCCAGCCCAGGCAAACATCTTAAGGGCGATATTCTTAGAGCTTGAGCGCATGTATAATCATGTAAATGATATCGGCGGGATGGCGGTGGATGTGGGTTTTAGTTTTCCCTCTGCCTATGCCTTGATCATTAAAGAGGCGATCCTGCAATTAAACGAGAAACTCAGTGGAAGTAGATACTTAAGAAAAATTAATGCTGTAGGTGGAGTTACGCGTGATTTGGATGAAACTAAAAAGCAGCTCCTGCTCGATTCTCTTAAGAGTATAAAATATGATTTTAATGAACTGGTTAAAATATTAAACTCCAGCGTATCTTTTATGGATAGGGTTGATACCACGGGAGTTTTACGCAGGAAAACCGCTGAAGATTTAGGTGTGGTTGGCCTGGTTGCGCGCGCTTCCGGCATACCCACGGATTTAAGGAAATATTTTCCTGGAGTATACAGCCAGGCTAAATTTAAAATGATGACTCAAGAATCCGGGGATGTTTTGGCAAGGTTACGCGTAAGGATATCGGAATTTGAAGAATCAATCCGGCTGATCGCAGTGTTCGCGGGCAAGCTTGCTAAGTTCGGGGAATTAAGAATAATTTCCCAGACAAAGGGAGGAAGCGCTTTAGGTTACGCGGAGGGTTGGCGCGGCCCGGTTTTATACTGGTTGGAAACTGGCACCGCAGGTTTAATCGAAAGATGTAAAATAGTGGATCCGTCTTTTCTTAACTGGCAGGGGCTTTCATATGCTGTTCTGGGGAATATTATTCCCGATTTTCCGCTGTGTAACAAAAGTTTCAATTTATCCTATTCAGGAAACGATCTTTAGATTTATGGTATATATACTAAAAAACAGAATCTTAAAAGGCGTCGTCACTAGGCATATCCAGCCGAAATTATCTAAAGAGATTGAGGCGGCTGGTTCTGAATTAAGGCCATTGATCAGGAAAAAATTTAGCAGGTCTCTGCATATACGCCAAGTCGATACGGGTTCTTGCGGAGCGTGTGAGTCGGAAATTATTTCCGCGAATAACCCGATTTATGATTTGCAGAGGTTCGGTATAAATTTTGTAGCATCGCCACGGCATGCTGACGCGCTCATGGTTACTGGTCCCGTATCCAAAAACATGCTTATCGCCTTGAAAAAAACCTATGAAGCGATGCCTGAGCCTAAATTTGTGATCACCTGTGGAGATTGCGCTTTAGACGGAGGATTGTTTAAAGACTCTTATTATGTTTGCGGAGCAATAAAAGATATATTGCCGGTAGCATTGCATATTCCAGGATGCCCGCCAAGTCCGCTGGATATTATCCAAGCATTATTAACGTTTCTGCGGAAGAAGGAATAGTATGATGAGCAGGTTTATTATAACAACATTAATGCTGGTGTGCAGCAATATATTTATGACATTTGCCTGGTATGGACACTTAAAAAATTATAACGATAAGCCTTGGATCGCCGCGGCTATAATAAGCTGGGGTATTGCTTTATTTGAATATCTTCTGCAGGTACCCGCAAATAGAATTGGACATCAGGTGATGAGCCTCGGACAGCTAAAAATCCTGCAAGAGGTAATCACTTTATCAGTGTTCGCGCCGTTTTGCATATTTTATATGAAGGAGGGCTTAAAAAAAGATTATCTCTGGGCAGCGTTGTGCATCTTGGCTGCGGCCTTCTTTATGTTTCGCGGGCTATTACTGAGCCTCCGATAAATAATGGGAGAGTTTAACGGCTATTGATCGAATACGGTCAATAGCCGTTTTTAGTTCTTTTTTTGCACAAGCGGAAAGAATTTTCCGGGGGAAAGCTCCTAACTATTTACTTGACAAAAGTTAACCAACAAGTTATATTATTAATAGATATGTTGGTTAACCGGAGGCAATATGAGAGGCGTAATAAAGGGGGTCTTAGCTGAAGAATTAGAGAATTCGTTGCGTATGAAAAAAGGCTATGAGAGTGCTTTAAATAAGCTCCCCAAGGGATGTCTGTCCGCCAAGAATATAAAAGGGCATAAATATTATTACCTTGTTCAGAGGAAGGGAAACAGTATTAAGTATTTATATAAAGGAAAAGTTTCGTTAAAAGAGATTAATAAATACAAAGAAATTAAAGTCTCTCGAGCTAGATATAGGAATCTTCTATCTAAGGTGAAAAGACAGGTTAGATTCTTAAGGAGTTCATTACGTGGAAAAGAGCCAATATAATCTTTGCATAGAAGTGCTTCGTAGGTTCGATAAGGCAGGTATTCTTAAGCATGTTATTCTTATCGGCAGCTGGTGTATACCATTTTATAGTGAATATTTTAAGGACGCTTCGTATGGCTTATCTTTAAGAACGCGTGATATTGATTTCCTCGTTCCGATTCCCGCGCAGTTCAAGAATAAGGTTGATCTTGCCAAGCTTCTCAAAGACTTAGGGTTTATTAATGAATTTGTTGGGGAAGGTTACACCAAGCTTGTGCATCCTGAGCTGGCTATTGAATTTCTAGTTCCAGAAAGAGGCAGGGGTTCAGATAAACCTTTTAGTCTATCAGCTATTGGTGTCAATGCTCAACAGTTGCGGTATTTAGATTTGCTTAGTCGTCATGTAATACGCGTCAATAAGGAAGGGCTTATTGTTACATTGCCTCACCCGGCATTATTTGCATTTCATAAGTTTATTACCGCTTCATTGCGTAAGGAAAAGTCTAAGTCAGATAAAGATATACAAGAAGCTATTCGTACCCTTAAAGAGCTTTTAAGCAAGGATGGTTCTGGAGTTATATATAGGTATTTCCAAGTTTTACTGCCTACTTGGCGGAAGAAAGTACTGAAGAAAATCGAAGAGATAGGGGAAAACGAGATTCTAGTGATCCTTAAGGGTAAAGGCGGCATATAATAGTGGGATAGAAAGGTATTCATGAGTTCGACTCCCGTCAGGGACCCCAATTATTACCCTCATGCGAACAGAGGCTCTTGTGAGCCACAAGAGCGTGAGGGTTTTAATTTATCTGAGGGAGAAAATGCGCCGAATCCCTCAGAAATGGTTAATTTCACCAAATATTTGCAGAAATACGCGGATATTCAGCCACGGACCTATTGGTGGGAGTTTCCTTTTTATACAGTCATAAGGAGTTTCCGGCAAAACTTTTGCCTTGGGGAACGGCCAGAAGACTTAGATAGAATTGCCATAATCGAAAAAAGAGCTTGGGAAAAGCATTTAGCTCACCTAAATCGCTTAGAGCGATTCCCTCTTGATAAAGCTGAATATTATTTAAGATTGAAAGAATCTCACAGTGTTAATAGCATCAGGGGGCTAGCTAAGATTACAGGGGAAGATTGGTCATACATTGCAAAAATTATAAGAACCCTTGAGCTTCCTGATCCCATAAAAGATTTTTTGCAAAGCAATAAAAGCAATCCTGCTATTCTACAATTTTTTCATCTGCGGAAACTGCTCGATATTGTGCGGCAAGGTGAAGAACGTTTACAATTAAGCCGTTTTAGAGAACTTATGCAGGAATTAGAAGAAAGTAATAATCTTGTTGTTTTGTAATCGTTTCTATATCCTTACCTTCGGCTGGCCGATGGGTGCAGTATTATACGACTTTTGTGCCTTATCTGAGCAGGATTAGGTAAGACGAATGGATTCCGCAAAGACTATGGAGAGGATAGCGGAGGCAATCATAAGATTAGATTATCCAAGGAGTTATGAAAATAGAGCAGAAAATAAATAAACGGGCCTTCTATAAGGAAAAGTTCTTGTTATTTAAAGAGTATGCAGATAGGTATCCTGATAAAGAGCTCTTTCCCTTTTTCAATGAGTGGGCTGATTCTAAAGAAATTTATGGCATCGAGAGGCATGAGATATGGAGAAGAGCAAGGAAGCTGTGTCCGATGAAAACCATTACTATAGTTGAGGGTAGCGAAGAAGATATTAGAGTAAGGGCGGTTCTTGATATTCTGTTGGAGGCCGATCTTGCTCGCTTGAACAAATTGATAGAAAAAAGAGGATATATTCAATCCAAATGAAAAATTTTCAGCGAAAAGGTTCTATAAGTAATACTCATGTTGGGAGAGATTTTGTTGATGTAGCGAAGACTTTCTTTTCCAGTAAAGGGATAAAGCTTCAAAATAATATTCGCATATCTATAGGCGTAGAGGAAAAACATAAAGAGCATAGTTATGATCTCGGCAGCTACAATAATAAAATTATTGTTGAATGTAAATCTCATAAATGGACGGAAAGCGACGAAGTCCCCAGTGCCAAGTTGACAGTTTGGAATCAGGAAATGTATTATTTCCATCTGTCTCCTAAAGAATATAGAAAAATATTTTTTATAATTCGCGATTATAGCAAATATAGAAAAGAAACATTGGGGGAGTATTATCTCAGAATACATTCTCATTTAATACCTCAAGGTGTCGAATTTTGGGAATATGACGAAAAATCCCAAACGGCTAAAAAGATAAACTGATATGGATGAAAGTACAGACATGGATAAAAATGCTTGATTTCTATGATTTTTGGGTGTATAAAATAGGTAATCAATATAGTCCCGCGTTTGAAGGGGGAAATCCCGGACTTTAAAAAAGTAAAACCTTCGTTGGTCGAGTTTCGACCGGCGGGGGTTTTTTATTTTTGGAGACACAATGAAAGAACATATTGCTTGGCACGAAACAGCGGAGATTTATAGCAAGGCAGAAATGTATGAAGAGGCCGTCGTCTGCTACGATCGTGCCATAGAAATAAACCCATTAGATGACGTGGCTTGGTTTCGTAAAGGGTTTACTTTGTTTCTCCTTGATAAAAATTCCGACGAATTAAAGTGCTATAATAAAGCATTGGAGATTAACCCTAAAAATATTGATGCTTTGGAAAATAAAGGTGCGCATTTATTAAGACTGAATAGAGACCAAGAAGCGATGGAATGTTTTGATGAAGTGCTTGAAATAACACAACGTAATGTGTGTATTTGGTTTAACAGGGGCATGGCGTTAAAAAAGAAAGGCAAATATTGGGAGGCATTACTTTCTTTAGATAAAGGGTTAGAGCTTTGTCCGGATGACGAAGATGCCCTGCGATGCGTGGATGACATTCTGATGAGGTTAATATGAGCCAGGAAGAGAAGCGTAAGTTTAAACGGACAATGAATGAGGAATTGAAGAGAAAATTGATAGGGGAGCCTTTGTATAAACAATTGTTACCAGATATTAAAGATAATGGTGAAGTTTTTCCGGCAATAAGAAATGAAGTAATAGATTTTTATCATAAGGGTGGCAGGTTATTCTCATATGACAAAGAGGGATTTAAAACGCACGTTAAGTATGCTTCAGCATATAGAAAACATCCTGAAGCGTATATTACCGAGTCAATGCTTGGGAATCTGAAACAAATACAAAATTTCACCGACGGCTATGGAAGGATAAAAGAAAATTGTTCTTTATATTCAGGAGTTGAAGCTCAGGGCGTTTCTAAAATATATGAAAATCATTCGTTCGCATGTTCAAAATCGAAGAATTCGAGCGTTGTGGTTTTGGATATCGAAGTTTCATTTGAAGCGATAGAAGAAGATAGGTTACAGGATAGAATCGATGTACTCTTGTTTGAAAAAGAAAAGAAGAGGTTAATCTTCTGTGAGGCAAAACACTTTTCAAACAGCGAGATATGGGCGGGAAAGATAGAGAATATTAAAGTACTAAAACAGATAAGAAGATATAATGCTCAAATCAAGGATAAGGAAGATCAAATCATCGCGGCATATAACAATTATACGAAGACAGTTAAGGATTTATTCCAGATAGCCTTACCTGAACCGGAAAAGATATGCCCCACAGTTCCTTTAATAATATTTGGATTTGACCGCGATCAATTGAAAGGAAGGTTTAAGGATTTATTTAAGGAAAAGATCGAGAGCGCCATTACTTATTATCCAATAGGTAATGTGTCGTCGATAAAATTGGAGAATTTGATTAAGCAATGCAACTTATAATCCATCGTGGTACAAAAGAGATTGGCGGTAGTTGTGTCGAATTAATAACAGCTACTAATCGAATCCTAATTGATTTCGGCATACCTTTGGTTTCTCGTGACCATCAGCCGTTCGACGTGAATCAGCTTAAAGGCAAATCCATAGGGGAGCTCAAAGCACGGAGCATTCTTCCCGATATAAAAGGGCTTTATAAGGATGAGGAAAAGGGTATAGACGGAATAATGATTTCTCATTCTCACCTCGATCACTACGGTTTCCTTCAGTACGTAAACCCAGAAATACCTATTTATTTAAGCCAGGGCGCTGGCATTCTTATAGACGTTTCCAATATTTTTGTCCCTACCAAAGTCGGCAAGCTAAATACAAACATAATCAGCAATAAGAAGCGGTTTAAAATAGGTGATTTTATTGTTCAGCCGTTTCTGGTTGATCATTCCGCCTTTGATGCCTTTGCCTTCCTGATTGAGACAGAAGGCAAGAGGCTATTTTATTCCGGAGATTTCAGAGCTCATGGAAGAAAAGCCAAATTATTTAAGCAGATTATTGAGAGGCCGCCTCAGAATATAGACTGTTTGCTTATGGAGGGTTCAGCACTTGGCAGAGAGGATGCTCAGTATAAAACTGAGGGAGAGGTTGAAAAGCGGCTTGAGGAAATTCTGATGGAAAGAAAGAATATAGTTTTTCTCTTTGTTTCATCTCAGAATATTGACAGGATTGTCTCGGCATACCGGGCGTGCCTTAAGACTGATTCAATCTTCGTCATTGATATTTATACAGCCTTTATTCTGGATAAGCTCAAAAAAGTCTCTGATCGAATTCCTCAGTTTAATTGGAAGAATATTAGAGTCAAGTTTCTTAATACCCATGCGAAGGCGCTTGAAAGAGCGGGTCACATAGACTTACTTTATACCTACAACAAAAGGAAGATTGAAATGCCCGAAATTAGTAGGGACAAGAATAGAATCCTTATGCTTGCGCGTGATAATTCTGTCTTTCCATTGCTTTTAAATAAAATTAAGGATGTGACAGGTGCTAAGATAGCATACTCTATGTGGGATGGGTATCTTTCCGAAGGATTTAGGGCGTTTTGTAAAAGCAAGGGGCTGACCTTAGAATATATTCATACAAGCGGACATGCCAAAAGAGAAGACCTTAAATCATTTGCTAGCGCCATAAATCCTAAGACGCTTATACCAATACATACTTTTGAGGCTGAAGAATATCCGGTGCTTTTCAAAAATGTACTGATACTAAAAGATGGTGAGGAATTTTCTCTATAATGTGTTATAATGTGAAATAATGTTAAATTGGCTAAAAGGGGAATTCTGTCATGAAGCGCAATAACTATCTAACAGTTAGGGATGCCGCAAAGCAGCTTGAGCTTACCGAGTACCGGGTGAGGCAATTGATTCGCGAGGGGCAGATAAGGGCCACCAAAATTAAGCAGTGGAGGGTTTTGCCTGGGGATTTGGATGCTTTCATTAAGGCGAGGACGAATAGATAAAGAGGTGTAAAATGCCTACGGAATTAAGTCTCAAGAAAACAGAAGCCCGCAACAAATTGAGGAAATTCAAGATTAGATTAAAGAGAGATGTTTTCTTCGTACCGGGTTGGACAGACCAGGCTTGTGTCTGTTGGATAGAGCCTTACATGGAATCAGGAATAGACAGGAGAGCAGGCTGGGAATATACCGTAAAGGACTGGGAATACATTCTTGAGAATCCTGAAAAGATGCACTATCTTCAACTGGTGGAAAATGATAATGCCATCAGTATAACAAGGAATAGGGAAGGAAAGATAAAAAAGGTTGAGTTTAAATCCGACCCGACTTATAACTATACTAATTTCTTTCAGTTTGCCGAGCTGATAAAAAGCAAAATCAGGGCAAGCGGAGCGAAAGAGTTTGACCTTGTGGGGCATAGCATGGGCGGTTTGGACAGTATTTCTGCCGTTGCCTTGGATAGAAAGTTGGATGATTATCAGGAAGTAAGGGATTTTATAGAGACTGATCCCCTTGAAGGTCTTGGTTTGTTAATTACTGTTGCCACGCCCTATAAAGGCTCAACCCCGGCCGATTTGGTTAAGAACACAAAAATTGATGAGTGGTTTAGGCCAGAATGGTCAGACGGCATAAGGAAGCAATGTGAGAATATGGCCCATGACTCTAAGTTTATCAGCATAATCAACCAGAAGGACATAAGGGAAAGACTTTTGGAAAAAGCAAAGATAGGCGTGTATACCTTTTCAGGAGAAAAAGACGGAGCAGTAACGTCAGAAGATGCATTTATCGCAGGGGCGCATAATCATGAGCCTTTTGAACTTATCTTGCATTCTCAAAGGATGGGAATAACCCAGGACCCGAGGACGCATTTTGAGCTTTTTACATTGCTTAAGGGGTAGGAAGGAAAATATTAGAAGATTCTGCGGGGATTTAGAGGAGTTTGTCAAGGCGAGGACGAATAGATAATTCCAAAGAAGAACGGGATGTTTATGGTAGAGATAGGTTTATTAATACTTTGCTGTCCTTATGATAAGGGGTGTTTAAAATGAGGGATTATCATCTTTATGAGCTCCCTACACAGGACTTCGAAGATTTGGTTATCTATATTTGCCAAAAGATATTGGGTATTGGGACAATAAATTTTAGTGAGGGGCCTGATGGCGGGCGAGATGGAAAGTTTGAAGGTACTTCTAACCAGTATCCAAGTGCTGCAAGCCCATGGAAGGGAAAATTCATTATTCAGGCAAAAAAGACCAATAACCCTAACGCTAGCTGCTCTGACGCAGATTTCAAAACTAAGATATTAGACAAGGAAATCCCAAAAATTGAGAAGCTAAAACAAAAAGGAGAGGTTGATAATTATCTTATTTTCACAAGCAGAAAGCTTTCTGCCGAAACACACAAGCAGCAGACAGATTATCTTAAGACTAAACTTGGCATATCAAATATTTCCATTTTTGGCGTTGAGGCAATCACTCTTTGGCTCAATGCAAATCCTGACATCGTAAAAGCATGTAGTCTAGAAAAGTTTAGGGATCCATTAAGAATACAATCTGATGATATAAGAGATGTTATTGTGGCTTTCTACAACGATCGTGAACAGGTTGCTACGGAATTTGACAGCAAGCACTCATTTGATTATGTAAGCCTTGAAAAAAAGAACGAATTGAATAAGTTGAGCGAAGAATATTTCAGGTATATCAGAGAAAATTCAGAGTCATCTTTTAATGCTATTACAGTTTTCCTGAAAAAGCCAATAAATAGGCAGTATGCTGATTATTACTACAATACGATAGATGAGCTTAAAGGAAAAATAATCACGAGAAGGGGTGAATTTGCCAATTTTGAGGAAATTTTTGAGCATCTTTACGATGCGATATTAAGTAAGCACCCGGAGCTTAGGGAATCAAGAGCTTTAATAAATGTATTTTTGCACTACATGTACTGCAATTGTGATATAGGCAAGAAAAAATGATAACCCCAACAAAATACATGGATTTGGATTTATCTGTAGTGAGGGTATCTTCCATAATTATCAGACTATTCGAGAAGAATAGAGTGATGGAATATGGCGAGGTATTCGAGTATTTGGTTGGCAAGATAGGAGAAGATGTTAAGCATGTTTTTGTGCCAGCATTAGATTTTTTATATTTGCTTGGCATGATTGAATACCATTTACAGACAGATTCATTAGAATTTACTGGTAAAAATAATACATAAACGTTAACACAAAATGAAACTAAGTAAAATATATTCAAATAAAGACGAAATATTTAAGCCCATCTACTTTAACGAAGGCTTTAATGTCATTTACGGGAAAGTTAGAAGACCAAAGGAAACTGATAAGGATTCGCATAACTTAGGCAAAACCCTTCTTATTCATCTTATCGATTTTCTTTTGCTTAAGGAGTTGAAAGAGGGGCATTTCCTTTACGACAACGAAGAAACTTTTAGGGGATTTGAGTTTTATTTAGAGATACTGCTTAATTCAGGTAAATATTTGACCATTAAACGGTGTGTTGATAACAATACCAAGATATGTTTCAAGACCCATGATGATAAATTCCAGGATTTCAAAAATCTTGGAGACAAGCAATGGGATTGCAGTGGAGTGCCAATCCGGAAGGCGGTAGATAAGCTTAATTCTTATCTTGACCTTGATTCTATTGCACCTTGGCTTTACCGGAAAGGTGTTTCTTACTTTTTGCGGACACAAAGCGATTACCAAGATGTTTTCCAGATAAGCAAATTCAGCATTGGAGAACATTCTGAATGGAAGCCGTATCTCGCAAAACTATTGGGTTTTGACGATTCTTTGCTTAAGGAAAAATATGAGCTAGACAAGACAATTGAAAGTAGGGAAGAATACAAGGCAGAGTATGAAAAGACTTTGACCACAAAAGCGGAAGAATACGATAAGTTAAAAGGGGCTATTGAGATAAAGCAGAGAGAAATAAAGGAAGCTTATGAAAATATAGACAAGTTTAATTTTTATGAAAAAGAGCTCAGCATTAATAGAGAATTGGTCGAACAGGTTGAGATTGAAATTTCCTCTTTCAATGATCAGGTTTACAATATGAAGTATGAGATTGAAAAGATCCAAGAGGCTTTGGAAACCAAGGTTAATTTCGATTTGAATGAAGTAAAGCAGATTTTTGAAGAAACACAGACTTACTTCCCTGATAAGCTGACAAAAAGCTATGAAGATTTAATCAAGTTTAATGAAAATATTTCTTCTGAAAGAAACAAGCGATTAAAAGAGAGGCTTCAAGCCTTGAAGCAGGGGCAAGATTCTGTCTGTGAGCAACTAAGGGATTTAAATTCAAAAAGAGAGAATTTCCTAAGAATATTACGAGGAGAAGATACCTTTGATAAGTTTAAATTGCTTCAAAAAAATATGGTACAACAGGAAACCGATTTAGTAAGATTACAATCCCAGCTTGAAACCCTTGATTCAGTTGCGATCATCCAGAGAGAAATAGACGGATATGAGCAAAAAAGAAAAGACCTCGTCAATAAAATCAATGATCAGGTGAAAGCTGGAGCCAGTTTATATTCTGATATTCGAAATGATTTCAATAAGATTATAAAGTCAGTATTGAGCATTTCTGCCTTGTTATCAATTAAGCTTAATACCTTTGGCAATCTTGATTTTAGTGCGGATATTGTTCATGATGAGAAAACTTTGGAGGTAACAAGCGAAGGCAGAGGCACTACTTATAAAAAACTTCTTTGTGCTGCTTTTGACTTGGCTGTATTGAAAAATTATTCTAAAAGCTCTTTTTTCAGATTCGTTTATCATGATGGTATCCTGGAGGGGCTTGATAACAGAAAGAAAAATAATTTCCTAAAACTAGTCAGGGAATACTGCGATTCTTATGGGTTGCAGTATATCTTGACTGTAATTACTGCTGATTTGCCGAGGGACGAAAATGACAAGATTATTGAATTTAAAAAGGAAGAAATTATCAGGGAATTGAATGATGAAGGTCAGGAGGGAAGGTTGTTTAACCTGCCCAAATTCTGATACTAGAAAAATTATTAAGTGCATTTAGTTTCGGATTAAAAAGAGGACAAACATGAAAGTTGAAACGCTATTAAGAGATATAGAAAAGACAGATTTAGTCTTACCTGAATTTCAAAGAGATTTTGTTTGGAATGAGGACGATGTTAAAAAATTCATTCAATCTTTATACAAGAATTACCCCACTGGCTCTCTATTAATATGGAAAACATTGAAACCGCCAAAATTACGAGGCGAGCATAAGCCAGCTGACAATGTCTATACGCGAGTCTTGCTTGATGGCCAGCAGAGATTAACCACTCTTTATTTATTCGTCAAAGGCAAAACTCCTCCATATTATACAAATATGGTTAAGAAATATAATCTTTACTTTAATGTTGAGACCGAAGAGTTTCGTTATTACCAGAAAACTTTAATGGATGGAAGGAACGAATGGATTTCTGTTCTTGGTTTCTTTCAGAGTGAAAGTGCTGCTCTTTTTATCCAAAACGCCCAAGATCCCGCTTACTATTTTAAGTATTTAGCTCAATTAACTAAACTGGAGCAAATAAAAAATTATGAGTACTTTGTTGACGAAGAGAAATTAGGAAAATTAAGCGATATAAAAGAAGTCGTAAGAATATTTAATTTGGTTAATAAGCAGGGGAGAACTCTTCTTGAGCAAGATTTAGCCTTGGCCCATGTTTCAGCCTTTTGGCCTGAAATTAAAGACTTGTTTCGAAAAGAGTTGATCTTGTATAAGCAATTGGGATTTAGTTTCGACTTTAATTTCTTGATTTTGTGTTTAAATGCCTCTGCGACCGGACATGCAAAGTTTGAGGGTTTTTACAATGTTACCGAAGACTCAATAAAGGAATCATGGGAGAAGGTTAAGAAGGCATTGCTATATCTTTTGAATCATATTCGCGATAAAGCATATATTGATTCCAACGCTCCGTATGAGTTGAAATCAGAAGCATTGCTAGTTCCTTTAGTTGTTTATCTGGCAAATAATAATTGCGAATTCAAGAATGAACAAGAATTAAATAAATTTCTATATTGGTTTTACAACGCCTTAATGTGGGGGAGATATACAAGAAGAGGCACGTCTTCTCCGCTGGAGCAGGATGTCGTAACCATCACCAGAGACAAAACACCTGAATCTTTGATACACAATTTTGAAAGAGAAGTGAGATATTTTGATGTCAAGCCAGAAAATTTAGAGGGTGCTTCAGTAACCAGTCCTTTCTTCAACATGGCTTTTATTGTCGCAAAATCAAAAGGGGCTGTTGATTGGTTTACAGGAAACAATTTACATACCAAATTAGTGGGGCAGTCTTACAGATTGCATAAACATCATATTTTTCCAAAAGATTTCTTGAGAAAGAAAGGTATATACACTAAAGATAAAAGAAAAATAGTTAACGAGCTCGCGAATAGGGCTTTTCTTACAGAGAGGGCAAATCTTAAGATTCGGAATACCGAGCCAATAGTTTATCTAAAAAAAGTAGTAGAAAAGTATCCCAAAGCTTTAGATCAGCAATTTGTATCTAGTAAAGAGGAGCTTTGGAAAGTAGAGAATTTTAATGATTTTATTAAAGACAGAAGGCGCAAGATTGCAAATGAGATAAACAAATTTATGAAGTCTTTGGTGGATGAAGAGATGCATAAAATAGATATCAATGAGTTGATTCAGCAGGAAGAGAGCTATAACCTTGAGTTTAAATCAACTTTTAGCTGGGATGTGAAAGAAAACAAGACTAATAAGGATCTAAAATTCGCTGTCATAAAATCAATTGTGGGATTTATGAACGCCAATGGTGGAACACTTGTTATTGGTGTCAGTGATGCCCATGAAGTTGCTGGTATGGATTTGGATTATAAATCTAATTGGAAAGGCAATAAAGATGGATATTGCATGGATTTCAGGAATTCTCTTGAAGAAGCAATAACTCTAACAAACTATAATAAATATATAGATTTGGGTTTTGCTAGTATAGACGGGAAAGAGATCTGCATTGTGAAAGTAGAGAAGGGCTTGGAGCCTATATTCTTAAAAAAAGATGGGAAGAAATTCCTGTATATAAGATTAGATAATAAAACAGAGCCCTTGGATGATCCTGAAGAAGTAAATAAATACATCGAGGATAATTGGAAGTAGAAAAATTATTAAGGCAAAGGAAACACCTAAATCAAAAGAGGGGAAATAGACTATGATTAAAGTGACTGAAGTAATTCAGAAGAAATTGTTGAGCATGCCGGAATCCGGGATGGGATTTCAAATAGTTGACGCTACCTATTCAGACCGCAGTAAAAAGGAATGCATAATATTAAATGCTACTCTGGCTGAACCAACAAACGACAGGAGCGCTCAGGTTGTTCTCGGTTCAATTTCTTTGCAAGAGGCGGAAAGGATTTATAAGTTTGCTTTAGCGTCTACTGAAATTGTCGATGTTCAGTTAAAGGCTGATAAAGGTATCTTTAAAGCCTCTGTTGTTAGATTAACTGAGGCGAAGGGTGCTGACAGAGCACCTGAAGAGCAGACCAAAAAGGATGAACATTTTGTAAGATTTTCGCATTTCGAGGATGACAAACGTATAGATAAAGTAAATAAAAGGGCATTGCAGGGAACCTATGCTACCACTAATGAAGATGCAGAGTATTGCCTCAGAAATAGAATTAATCCTGTCGCGAGATATGCTTTGCCAAGTGCCCTGACAATTGAATATGCTTTTCAGATTAACCCCCTAGAAAAAACACCCATTAAGCGAGGCACTGTTGAGCCTGCGAATAATCAACCGGGCGGTGGGGCAGAAGTGCTTTTTACAAAAGGGACGGATAATAATACTGTCCTTTTGCCGCCGCAAAAATTATGAAAAAGAAACTAGAAATAACATTGCCAGAACATTTGATAAAAAGACTTCAGGAATTGCCTGAAACTGGCATGGGGTATCAGGTGGTTGACTTTGAGTTAAAAAATGGAACAATCCTAAAGAGTGTAACCGTTCTAAACTCATCCATTGCCCTTTTAGATAAAGATATGGATGTATCTGAAATTGTTAAGGTGGAATTATCCAAAAGTGATTAAGAAAGATGTTACAAGGCGGGGGGAAATATTATTAAGGAAGTATTTGTAGATTATTACGTGAAATAAAAAGAGGAAAAGAAATGGGAAGTTCCGGTACTTTGGAATTAATAAAGGAAGAAAAAACAAAAGTCAGCTTTCAGAATCAAGCTTGGAGAGAAATGTCTAAAAGAAATCATGGCGTATTGACGAATTATGCTGAAGAGATGGCTGAGGCTTATACCCAGAAAAGTGATTTGGAGGAGAGAAAAGCAAAAGGGCAGTTTTTTACCCAAAGGGAAATTGGTTTGTTTATGGCTGGCATGTTCGATATCAATAAATCATCTTTCGATGTTCTAGACCCAGGTGCTGGTATCGGCATGCTTAGCGCGGCTTTCTGTGAACGCCTGTTGAACTCACAAAAAACCTATAGCATATCTCTTGATGCATATGAAACTGATGCAAAATTAATTCCTTACCTTGAGAAAACTCTCAGAAAATGCAAGGCTGCTTTAGAAGAAAAAGGTCATGTGTTTAAGTATAAAATCATTGAAAAAGACTTCATTCTCGATAATCCCAATTATCTCAATAAAAAAACCCTTTTCGGAACAGACAGCCAACCGATTTATTACGATTGCATCATTTCAAATCCGCCCTACTATAAATTAAACAAGAATTCCCTACAGACTCAAATTATGAGTGAATTCGTTTCAGGCCAGCCTAATATTTATTCTTTCTTTATGTCATTGTCTTTGGAAATGCTTAAAGATGACGGCCAGATGGTTTTTATCACGCCAAGAAGCTTTTGCTCGGGATTATATTTTAAGAGATTCAGAAAATGGTTGCTTGAACATGGGAATATCAATAATATTCATGTTTTTGAATCAAGAAAAGATGTGTTCACAAAAGAGAAGGTTTTACAGGAGAATATCATTATCAGATTAACGCCTAAGAAGAAAGGAAAAGAGCAAGAGCATGCACTTATAACAAAAAGCACGAATAGCCTGTTTCATGATATTGAAGAGCTCAAGATTGATTATGAAGATATTTTTCATAGGAAAAACGGAGATGTCTTTATTAAAGTGCCTTCATCAAAAGTTGATATAAAAGTCCAGAGTATTATTAATTCATGGAAATACACGCTGAATGCTTTTGGCTTAAAGGTTTCAACGGGACCTGTCGTTTCATTCCGCGCAACCAAGTTTTTATCTCCCGAATTCAAAGACAATAAATCCATGGTGCCTCTTTTGTGGATGCATAACCTCAAGGGGATGGATGCCGTCTGGCCTGTTCATAATAATAAAAAAGAGCCAGCCATCAAAGTCAGCGATGGAAGCAAGGCACTTTTAATTCCAACAAGAAATTATGTGTTAGTGAAAAGATTTAGCTCTAAGGAACAGAAGAAGAGGGTGCATGCGGGAGTTTTATTGAAATCAAAACTGCAATTCGAGCGAATAGGCATTGAGAATCATCTAAACTATATTTATAAATATGGCGGCTTGCTTTCAATTGAAGAGGCGTATGGTGTTGCAGGTGTATTAAACACATCAATCATTGATATTTTTTTCAGGATGCTGAATGGCAGCACACAGGTGAACGCAGTAGATATTGAAAATTTACCTATCCCCTCACTTGAGAACATTCAGTTAATTGGAAAGGCTGTTATAAAGTCAAAACCAGCAATAGGGCCGGAATTAGATAAATTGGTCATTGATATTTTGAGAATTGATCCAAAAATCTTAGGGGATTTAAAGGAGGCGTATGACAAAGATGAACAGAATTAAACAAAGTTTAGATGTTCTAATTAAAGTTGGAGTGCCACGTGCGCAGCAGAATGAACGCTCATCTTTAACGCTTTTAGCTGTTTTAGATTTAAAGCAAGCCACTCCTTGGAGTCTCGCAAAAAAGAGAATTATACGTATACATGACATCCTTGTTTTTATTCAGAAGAATTACAAGAAGAAATATGCCGAGAATACCAGGGAAACTATCAGAAGGCAGACACTTCATCAGTTTGAACAGGCTGGTATAGTTGAGAGAAATTCCGATGATCCTTCTAGGCCAACAAATAGCCCCAACACTGTTTATAATATAACAGATGAGGCTTGGGCATTGGTCAAAAGTTACGGCGCTACTCACTGGGATAAAGAGTTGCATGAGTTTGTAACAAAAAAGGGGAGATTGGTTGAAAAGTATGAAAAAAGGAAGGATAAAAATCTCATACAGTTAAAAACTACAGCAGGAAATCTTATTAAATTCTCACCCGGGAAACACAATGTATTACAAGTAAGAATAATTAAAGAATTAGTTCCCAGATTTTGCTCTAAGGCTAAGCTGGTATATGTAGGGGATGCTGCAAACAAATTACTATTCGAGGATCAGAAATTACTGAGAAAACTGAATATACCAATAACAAAGCACGATAAATTGCCAGACGTGGTTCTTTACGATGAGGAGAAAAACCATCTTCTTTTGATAGAAGCAGTTACTTCTCATGGGCCGATATCTCCCAAGCGTCAAGTCGAGTTAATAGAGGCATTGAAGGGATGCAAAGTTCAGAAGATATACATTAGCGCTTTCCCCGATTTCCATGAGTTTAAAAGACATACTGATAATATTGCATGGGAAACAGAAGTGTGGATTGCAAGTAATCCGGATCACATGATTCACTTTAATGGGCCGAAATTTTTCTCAGCCTATTAAAAATTCCCAGCCCTTATGGGAAAAACATAATTATATTGACAACCAAATTATTTTTGTTATATTAATAAACGTGGTTCACTTTTCATCAGA
>Ga0247841_10002270_pt1 | contig 39156 bp, 28 predicted proteins | sample LaCruzMarch2015__2_FD_192410 | JGI IMG/M metagenome (GOLD analysis project Ga0247841, IMG submission 192410) | Freshwater microbial communities from meromictic Lake La Cruz, Castile-La Mancha, Spain - LaCruzMarch2015_18m | ecosystem: Environmental > Aquatic > Freshwater > Lake | place: Spain... | reverse complement strand
TTATAGTCTTAATTACGGACTACGAACCTACAACACGCACTATCCGATATCCCCGACCTAATAGATTTCAACGGTCTGTCGGAGCATCGGACTAGTGCGAAACGTTGTAGGTAATGTCTCTAGCAGAAAACAAGAATAATTAAAAAAATAGAGTGGCTTTTCTTTTTATTTTAATTTAGATTTTTTTAGAAAAGAAAAACACACCTTTTCAGGTGTGCTAATCTTCCATGAAACAAAAAATTATTTCATATAAAAATTTTGATTCCCATTAGATGAAACCTTACAGACAAGTCTACCATTACTCTTACTTGCATTATTTTCCCATTGTAATGGGCGAAGATTTGAAAGACTATCAGATCATCAATGATCTTGAGAGACAATATGATCTATTTCTCGTCAATATGTACTATTTCTATTTCCATATTCAGAAAAAGACATCCACGCTCCACACTCATCTTGTCTATATTTTGCAGAATCATATGTAGATATGATTTTACCTTTATTTCGAACTTGTAATACTAATTGTTCCATAACTTAAATGGTTAAATGTTAAAAATTTTTTTGTTAATTTTTTTTTCTTGTAATCGCTTTCTAACTTCTTATCATAAGCTTTGGAGAAATTATGAATTCGTAGAAGACTCTCGGCAATTATCGATATATCATTTTTGATTATCTAATGATTTGCCGAAGAGTTTTACATGTGAGTAAGGATAAAATAGACATGATAATATATCTTTAAGAATATAAACGTAGCATAGAAAATGCTTACGTGCCAAGTATAACCGAAATAGATGAAAAATCAAGCCATTTTTTATTTAAACACCCGGAGGAAACCAGCACTATCCGGATACGTCAAAATATAATATGATATTGTCAAAATACAATTGACGTTGTCAAGCTATTGTTTGACAGAATAGGAAAATACCACTACCAACCAACATGATGACGATATAAATTGATTGAAAGTTTGTCGAGAATCTATATCGTACTAGAAAATAGCTTGTTTATTCTATAAATTCATAAAAATGTTTAAGATTGCTACGTTGTTTAGTTGAATATGATCCGTTGAACACGCACTTACTAGAATGCAAATTCCTCATGAAATCATTTTTGCTTGTGATATAGATGAATTCGCAAGACAAACTTACAAAGCTAATTTTGACATAAAAGATGATGTATTTTTTAGGGATGTTTGTGAAATTGAATGAAAAAAATTTCGCTGAAAAGTTGATTTGTTGGTATGATGAAGTCCATGTCAGTCATTTTCAATGGTAGGAAAAAGAAAAGGACTATGAGATGATAGATGAAATTTAATATATCAATTTATCAGAATAGTTGACGAAACACAACCCAAGGCATTCATTTTTGAAAACGTTAAATGATTATTAAGTCATGATTGATGAAATACATTCAAAACCATACTTAAAGCCTTTGATACTTTATGATATCACTATAAATACCAAGTATTAAATGCGAAAAATTATTGAATGCCACAACATAGAGAAAGAATTGCATTAGTCTGATTTAGAAATGAAACAACATACAATAAATTTTCTTTCCCAAGAGAAGTTCCACTAGAAATCACAATGAAAGATTTATTAGAAGATAATGCTGATTCAAAATATTATCTTTGAGAAAAATGAATAAATTTTGTCACAAGCGAAAAAAATCTAAAAAAGAGATATACACAAATCAACTGAGAAATAGCCTTATGTCAAAAGGCAAATCAACAATTTAACCGACATTGAGACTTTATAAAAGTGAAGCCTAAAAAAGACGTGGAAGAAAAATACTATCTCTCAGAAAAATTAAAAAAATATGTTTTATCATCGGGAACAAAAGATTTTTATTCCAAGCCAGAAATAGATCTAGATGTCGCAAGACCATTACTTCAGTCGATGCACAAAATGCACAGAGCATGAGTTGATAACTATATTTCAAAAGGCGAAAAAATTAGAAAATTAACCCCAAGAGAATGTTTCAGGCTCATGTGATTTTCCGACGATTACAAAATTACAGTAAGCGACACACAAGCCTATAAACAAGCATGAAACAGTATTGTCGTTAATATTTTTTTCCATCTTTTACCAGCATTATGATTTAACGAAATAAACAGTTTCTTAGATAAAAACTGCTTACATTTAGCTAGTATCAAAAAAATAAATGAAAATAGAGTGAAATAAAGTAGTCGTAGATGGAAAAGAATATAAAATACAGGATGCGGTAGAAAAAATGACAGTCCCTGATTGTTTTGTTTTGCCAGCGAATAAAATATGATGAGGGCATTGAGAAGCTAAATTCTACATAGGAAACGAATGAGAAGAATTAAGAAATTTTTTCGGATGAAAAGGATTTTCAATACAGTGTTTTCTCAGCAAAGAAGATCTCATAAAGTATCTCGATGAATGTAAAACAGAATACAAAAAACCGGAACAACCATACAAAAAAGCAGAGAATATGCCAGAATTACGAGAAGAAAGATCAAAAAAAATAGCGGAAATGGATGATATTATCCAATTTACGCTCAATGAACAAACACAGATAGCTTGACCAAGAGTATATGTAAATTCCGAGGATGATGCTTATCATTTGATAAGAGAATTATCGCTTCCAAACATAACATATTTATCAGCGCTTAAATTACAGGATTCTGAAGGAAATTTTGTATATTACTTTAGACTTTTCGTGGATTATTTCTGAGAAGAAGAGCATCCTTATGAAATAGAGAAACAAGAACAAGAAATACAACAGGAAGTTACAAAAACAGACGAAGAAAAGAAACAAATGATTACGGCAAGAAAATGACAATGAAAATACAGAGAAGAACTTTTGAAGCTTTGTCCTTTCTGTCCAATTACAATGATTTCAGACGACAGATTGCTTATAGCAAGCCACATAAAGCCACGAGCGCATTCAAACGACACTGAAAAAATAGATCCAAGAAATTGATTTATGTTTACTCCAACATTCGATCTTCTATTTGACAGATGATACATGACATTTTCTCCTGACAAGGAAATGATAATATCTCCTTGGATTTCAAAAATGACCTGCTCAAAACTGAACATAACTCCAGGAGCAAAAGTTCCTTTATTGCCAATAGAATGAAGAGAAAAATATATGGAATATCATAGAGAGCATATATTCAAAGGATAAATTTCTTAATTTTTTTTAATTTAATTTAGAGAAAAGCCACTCTAATTAAGTTTTAATAATCAGAGACACAAACCTACAACACATCTAGTCTGAACATCCACGACCTAATTGACTTCAAAGGTAAGTCGTGGCGTCAGACATAGATGAAACGTTATAGGTCATAGTCCTATCAATAAGAAAATAAAAGAACGGAAGGGCTCTTTTTTATTTTAATTTAGATTTTTTTAGAAGAGAATGACTTTTCTCGACCAACCAATTGTTTACTGATAGACTCGATCATCTGATTGATAACAACAAAATCTTTCAAATCAATTTCTCTCAAATCCTTACACAATCTTATCAACAATCTCACTACTTCGATATGTCCTCTCGCCTGTTCCAAATAACTTTTCTTTTCTGTATGTGAATTAGTACGATAGATAGAGATTATCAAGTCAATTACTTCTTTTTTTATTGTTTCTCACAGCGTATATTTGTAGTCTCTTTTGAAATTACGTACGACTAAAAATAATTTCTGCAGCAAATCATAGGAAACTTTGTAGACAGGTAAATTATCGTATGTTGCCATGATAAAATCATTGAGGATAAAGATTTTTAATTTCAGAAGCTTTAAGTTTTCTAATGTTGGGAATTGCTTTTGTGTAGGGTTTTGTGAAGTGGAATTGCAACCAAAATCTGTTGGAAAAATTATTAATCACTTTCTTTCTAATTTTGTAGGTTTTGTAATGATTGAGAATTCATAGGTAGGAATTAACTATCGATTGCGTAAGCTCTTTATCAAAATTTTTGCTTTTATTCACTTCCTGCACTTTTTTGTAAAAATTCCCAATCGTTCTTTTGCGGATATAGGTACGATACGGCTTGATATATGCTCAAAGAAATTGTGCTCACTTGGTATAATATTGAAAATAGATTTTCTTGGGATGAAGCGTAAGATGTAATTTTTCAGTCAGAAAATCTCTAATTTTGGGAATCGCAGACAGTAGTTTTTCCTTATCGGAATGAATAATGACAAAATCATCGACATATCTCCCATAATAAGAAAATCATAGTTCATACTTGATATGTTTATCCAAACTATCCAAGTAAATATTGGCGAATAGTTGACTTGTGAGATTTCAAATTGCGAGACCAGTATCCTTCGACGAATGAAACAAACTTTTGTCATCAGGCAATCAATTTCGATCAGATTTGGATCATTTGATAATGCAATTTTGAGTTGAGTCATGGAAAATGACTTGATGAATAAGCAGGATGAGAAAATCGTAATCAATAGTCAATCTTTCCCTTTTTTCGAACAAAAATGTTTCAATTTTTTCAAACAATATCTGTTTGTCGATATGCATAAAAAATCATTTGATATCAAGCTTGAGAATATAGGCATCACGACTGTAATTTTGCGTACACGAACGAAGAAAATATTCTAATCTCTTGATGCCAAAATGCGTTCATTTTTCTAGTCTGCAACTATAACTATCATAAATAAAATGACGATCAAATAGTTCGTAGATATAATTGTAAATCAGATGATGAATTATCCTATCACGAAAATCAGCGGCGAAAACTTCTCTTTGGACGGGGTCTTTGATGATAAAGCAAATACTTGGACTAATAGCATATGTTCAATTCACTAAATCATTTCGTAGTTCAATAATCTTTGATTCATAATTCATTTCAAAATTCACAGCAGAACTTGTATTTCTTTTGTGCTGACGAGTATCGTAGTATGCTTGGAATAAGTCATAAAGTAGTTTATCTGCATCCAACATGTTGAAAATTGTTTTGATAAAAGCTGACCACGAGGATCAGCTCTCAAAGGAGTGCTTAATGAGCGACAAACACGGACGAGCATTATTTCTATTGTAATTATTGTTGAGTTTACCTTTATTCTTATTGAATTTGAAAGCCCGTGTATTATTCTTGTCTACTGGGGAAGCTGAACTCAGATATCCATATTCATCTTTATTTCACAATTTACCGTCTGAATTCACATACCCTATTAAGTTGTAACTCTGTTTGTCATACTATCGTAACCAATAACATGATCTTTCACTACCATGCAATAGTGCGTGGTGTACAACTGAACTCCTGTATGCACGCTCCATTATCCCTTAAGATAATGAACTCTGGCAAGAAAGTTTATAGAGAAAAAAGGACAAATTGCTTTGCAATTTGTCCTCGTATATTTTTTACACTTCTGATCTGAAAATAGTCAAATTGACAAATAGTCGAATGAAAATAACAGGAGTTACTTAATGAGCGACAAACACGGACGAGCACCATTTCTACCGTAATAAAGGTCGAGTCCACCTCTATCCTCATTGAATACGAAAGCCCGCGTACTATCCTTGGCTACTGGGGAAGCCGAACTCAGAGATCCACATCCATCTTTATCCCACAATCCACCGCCTGAACTCACATACCCAGACATTGACAAATCTAATATATTTCACAAAATATTACCTCAAACATACCAATCATTGTCTTTAAAATCTCATGGCAATGCCCTCAATGCTTGTCTGAGATGACTATCTTCTATTGCGGTCATTCACTGTTTCTTTGTTTGATCTATATATTGGTCTGTAGTAAGATGATATTCATCTTTGCCATTATAGATAGTTTTGTAGATACCCTTTTCTTTGCACTCAAAGACACCATGTTTATTTGGTTTATCATTGAATTTTACTTGTGGAACAACCTTTTCTCTAGAGAATTTTAATCCAGCAATTTCTCTATAATTAGATCCATATTTCACTGCTTCAAGTTTCTTAATATTCTCCGATGTATCTTTTTGATTGTCTACAAGAAATTTAATGGATTTTTCCATATTTGCATTATCTTCAGGTGTCATGCCTGGCTTATTGAGAAGGTGTTCGTAATTGTGTTCTTTTTTTTCTGTAGATTCAGATCTTCCATAAAATTGCTCTTTTGCCCATTGAAATTCTTCTTTCGTAAGTTTATCTCATTTTATTTTCTCGCCAAATTTTCTGATAACATCAGTATCTTCTTTCTTCTTCTGAAGAACTCACTGATGCTTTTCCAATTTATGTTCTTCTCTATACGAATTTTTCAAAGCATCCAAAAGAGCTTCTTTCTTTTCTTTTGAAAAAATAGTATTTCCTTTAATTGATGCAAATTCTTCTTTCATTTGCTTTCCATGCTCTGTAACATAATTTTGAGCATCCAAAGATGATTTGTTAGTACTTGGTTTCATGATATTAATGTTTACTAAATAAATGATTACAGTTCAATTATAGTCAGAATTTAAAATAATGCAAATTTTTGAGGCTATTTTCTCAACTTAACTTACTCTTGATTTTAATATTAAAATCATCATAAAATGGTAAGATTTTAACACTTAAAAAAATATCATGTTTCTAAGAAAATCGTATATAAACCAAATCAAGACTATCGTTTCCAAAGAAAAACTTCTTGTAATCCTCGGAGCGAGACAAGCAGGGAAAACATCATTACTCTATCTTTTGAAAGAAGAAGTGAGCATTAAAAAGAAATTCAATACTATCGTATATTTCAATTTTGAAGATATTTTTGGTAAAAAAGAGTTTATCAATAAACAGGATTTTTATGATTTCATCAAAACAAATACTGGTGCTGATATGCAAGACAAAAAAACACTCATCATGCTAGATGAAGTACAAGAAGTCAAAAATGCTCAATGATTACTCAAATCATTGTACGACGACAAAAAATATCAAGCGACCATCATAGCCACATGATCCGGTATGTGGCAATTATCCAGTGGATGATCGTCTTTAGTAGGTAGATGATGAGAAGTTACTGTCTATCCTTTTAGTTTCAAAGAGTTTGTTGAAAGTAAATGACTTGTTTTTCCAACAAAAATAGAGATTTCTCAAAGTTTACAAGAACAATTTGCTAACTTATGGAAAGAATTTTGTACACGAGGATGATATCCTGCAGTAATCTTCGCTAACAGTCAAGAAGATAAAATTACTGAACTTGGAAAGATTTTGACGAGGTTAGTAGAAAAAGATATAGCTTTTTGGCTGAATAAACAAGAACTTCCTGCATTTGAAAAAGTTTTGCAATATGTGGTTCGTAATACAGGGAATCTCCTAAAATATGAAGCAATCTCACAAGAAATAGGAATAAGTAAAAAAAATATAGAATCTTATGTTTATTTTTTGAATAAAAGTCAGATTTTATATAATGTATATCCATTTTTCAAAGATAAAACCAAAGAACTTACCACCCATCCAAAACTATATTTGTGAGATATCGGACTAATGACATTTTTAACCAAAAATTACGATCTCGCAAATGATGGTCGTGCAATAGAAAATAATACATTTTTGGAGATATTAAAAAACAAAAAACATATACATGACGAAATAAAGATATATAGAAAGCTAAACAACAGCGAAATCGACTTTATTTACCAGTACACATCTGGAGAAATAATGCCTATAGAAATCAAATCAGGGAATGAAACAACAATACCAAAAATATTTTATTCTTTTGATGAAGAATATCCAAAAACGAAGACATATATCAAAACAACCAACAATATTTCTACAAAAAAGAAACTAGCAGACACAGATAAAAACGTTATTTTTTCACCAAATCGAAATATAAGTAATTGTATCTAATTTTTTAACTTTTTTTAATTTAATTTAGAAGAGCCCTTCCTTTTAGTTATTATAGTCTTAATTACGGACTACGAACCTACAACACGCACTATCCGATATCCCCGACCTAATAGATTTCAACGGTCTGTCGGAGCATCGGACTAGTGCGAAACGTTGTGTGTAATCATTTTTTTACCTAGATACCTTGCAGAGAGATTTTTCTAAAAAAGGAGGGGGACTTAATTTTTTTTATTTTAGAAAGGAAATCTGGTATTTTATCTACTATTATTTAGAATAAACACATATTTATATACAAACAAATGATAAAACATGAAAATTACTAAAATTCAAGTTCAAAACTACAGATTACTTAAGGATTTTTCTATAGATATAGAAAATGAACTGTCGTTAATAATTGGAAAAAATAATTGCGGAAAGACTTCTTTACTATCAGTTTTAGATAAATTTTTAAATGGTAGTGTTTCTATTTTTTCTTTTGATGATTTTAATTTAGACTATAAGAAAGAATTAAAAGAAAATATCGAAGAAATAACTTCTACAATTACTGATAAAACAGGAATTAGCTTGAAAATATTTATAGAATATACCGATTCAGATAACTTATCAAATATAAGCAAATTAATGATGAACTTAGATCCATCTAATAATAAAATCTGTTTGCTTTTTGAGTATATTTTAACAGCTGAAGAATTAGCAAATATCAAGAAAGATTACGGCATTTTTAAAATATCAGAACAAACAAAACCAGAAACAAGCCGTAAAGGTATTGATTACTTTTTAAGTAATAATTTTACAAAGTATTTTTGCTTAAACAAAAAAACTGTTGATTTAATTGATAATAGTAAATTTATTGATATTGAAAAAGAAAAAATATCATTGAAAGATGTTATAAATTACAAGTTTATTAAAGCAAATAGGGATGTGTCAAATAAAGAACCAGATAAATCTCTATCAACTCTTTCCTCCAAGATTTATGAAGGCATAGAAGCTGACGAAGAGCATAAGTCAAATATAGAAAAATTTAAGGATACTTTATGTGATACAGATATTTCACTCGGCACAATTTATGAAGGTATATTTGAAAAAACTATAGATAAAGTAAAAAAATTCGGTGGGATAAAGCCAGATGATACAAAAATAACAATTGCCTCTTCACTGCAACATAGAGATCTTTTAAAAGGAAACACAACTGTTAAATATCTGCATGATAATGTACATTTACCAGAAAATTATAATGGTCTCGGGTATATGAACCTGATAAGCATGATCTTTGAGATTGAAATACTTATCAATGACTTTAAAAGAACTAAATATGAAAAACCAGCTGATATCAATTTACTTTTTATTGAGGAACCCGAAGCACATACTCATCCACAAATGCAGTATATCTTCATTAAAAACATTACTCAAAGATTGTATAAATCGTGAAGATGGAGAAAACAGGGAATTACAGTACATCATCAGTACGCATTCATCCCATATTGTTGCAGAAAGCGAATTTGATGATATCAAGTATCTAAAAAGAGAGAAAAATAGTGTGAGTGCAAAAAATTTGAAAGATTTAGAAAATGAGTACACAAAAGATAAGGAAATTCAAAACTATAAATTCTTAAAGCAATATCTTACTCTCCATAGAGCAGAACTTTTTTTCGCTGATAAGGCTATTTTTATAGAAGGAGATACTGAAAGAATACTTCTTCCTGCTATGATGAAAAAAATAGACCAAGATAATCCAGACAATCCGCTTCTTTCACAAAATATATCCATTGTTGAAGTAGGAAACTATTCTCATATTTTTGAAAAGTTTATCGATTTCTTTGGAATCAAGTCTTTGATAATTACGGATATTGATAGTGCAAAAACAATTCAAGAAGATAATGAAACTAAAACAATAAAATGCAAAGTTGATAGCACAGAAGAGGCAATAACTACTAATGCTTCGCTAAAGTTTTTTTATGAAAAAGAAAAAATATCAGATTATAAAGACAAGAAAGTTGATACTTTAACATTATCAAAAAAAGAAGAAACAGATACTACAAGTAATCAAACAACAAAGAAATGGAAACTTGATACAGATGGAAAGTTAGTTTGTGTATACCAAACAAAAGAAAAAAACTCTGATACTCTCGAATACCATGCTAGAAGTTTTGAAGATTCTTTTTTCCACCTCAATCGTCAATTTATTATTGATAATAAAGTTAACTTCAAAAGTTTAAAACATATCGCATATTTTGAAGAAAAAACAGGCACAAGTTACGCAAAAGATGCTTATGAACTAGCTGAAAATTGTATTTATAAAAAGCCACCTTTTGCTATTGAAATATTGTTAAATAGTGATGAAGATTTTAGTAACTGGAAAACTCCAGATTATATTAACCAAGGACTGTTATGGCTGAAAGATTAGCGTTAGAACCGGAGGTTCAAGAAATACTTAACCATATTGATAGTGGTGATAATTTTTTGCTAAGCGGAGGTGCAGGTAGTGGAAAAACTTATTCACTTGTGCAAGTAATCAAACAAGTTATAGAAGAGCATCCAAACTGTAAAGTTGCTTGTATGACATATACAAATGCAGCTGTTAAAGAAATTGAAGAAAGGGTAAATCACAAGAATCTAGTTGTTTCCACGATTCATGATTTTTTATGGGACAATATCAAACATTTTCAAAAAGAGATTAAGACTTCTTTAATTGAATTGATGAATGACACAGAATCTAAAATAAAAAACCCCGAAGCTACCGAAATCCAATCTGATTATTTTGATGAACTAGAAAAAGGTATCCAATATAAAGAATATTTGAAAATTGAAGAAGGAATAATATCTCATGATGAAATTTTGATATTAGCTAATCATTTATTTAAAACATATCCTAAATTATGTGATATTCTGAAAGATAAGTTTAAATTTATATTTATTGATGAATATCAAGATACCAATAAAAGTGTTGTTGAAATATTTCTTATGCATCTCAAACAAAGTTCAAAAGAAAATATTATCGGTTTTTTTGGTGATGCAATGCAGTCAATATATGATGATGGAATAGGTAATTTAGACGGATACAAAGGCACTGAAAGTGGAAAAGTAAAAGAAGTAAAAAAAGAGCAAAACAGAAGAAATCCTCAATTGGTTATTGATTTAGCAAACAAAATAAGAACTGATGAGATTCAACAGACTCCCTCAACAGATTGTAATGCACCAAATATGGAGACTGAAACTATAAAACAAGGAACTGTAAAATTTTATTACTCAACCAATAATGATACTAACAATCTTAAAACTCAAATAGGTTGGGATTTTAGCGATTCTAAAAAAACTAAGATTCTCAATTTAACTCATAATCTTATAGCACCTAAAGCAGAATTTGAGAATTTGATGGAAATATATAGCGGAGATAAAATTATTGATTTCAAGAATAGAATAAAAACTTATATTAAAGACAATAATATAGCTGAAGACTTTTCAAATAAGATTTTTAAAGAAGTAATAGAATTTCTTCAAGATGGAAAATCTGGCAGTGAATTAAATAAAGTAACGCCTACACAGGGAATGCAAACATTTATAGATGCGAATACCGCTCTATATACAACAGCCATAAATATGAATTGGGATGTTTTTTCTAAAATTTATTTAGACAAAGATCAACTTGTTGATGATAAAAAACAAGATCAAGATGATGAAAACAAGAAAGGTTTAAAAAGAGATGATCTTATAAAACACCTTTTTAAAATTCAAAACAATATCTCATTATATAATAGTAAGAAATACAATGAATTCATCAGAAAAACAGAATACAAAATTAAAACTATAGAAGATAAGAGAATTTTAAAAGAAAGAATAGATGAATTAAGCAATGTTGATAATAAAACAATTGAAGAAATAATAAATAAAGCTGATGAATATGGAATATGTAAAAAAGATGATAAACTACAAAGATTCATTATAGAAAAAGAATATGTTTTTAATCGTGTAAAGGAGATTAAGTTCTCCGAATTCCAGAATCTTTATAACTATCTTGAAGGAAATACACCATTTTCAACACAACATAAAACAAAAGGAGCTGAATTTGATAATGTATTGGTAATATTAGATAATGGTGGATGGAATAATTATAATTTTGAAAAAATGTTTGCAGGTGGTAATTCGGAAAGTGTTGAAAGTCGTACCAAAAAGATTTTTTATGTTTGTTGTACTCGTGCAAAAGAAAACTTAGCAATCTTTTTTTATAATCCATCTCAAACTGTGATTACAAGAGCAGAAGAATTATTTTGAAATGGTAATATAGTTGAAATTTAATAAAAGAAAAATAACATGTGAATTAAATTAAGACAGAGGGCATATATTATATTATTATTTTATTTTCAAATACTCTTTAGCTATGACAGAACAACAAAAAGAAGGATTCATCATTGATTATATTTCTTGACAAGAACTTAAAGCTACTCCTGAAGAGGTAGAAGCTGTTCAAGTATTCGCAAGAAGGCTTGTAGAGGAATATGAATATGATAAAAAGCAGATTCAAACTCGTCCACAATATTTTGTAAGAACAAGACCAAGCGACGAAGCTAAAAGAGAATATCCTGTTGATATTGCTATTTTTCGTTCTAATTCAAGAGCGGAAAGTGATGTAATAGGAATTATAGAATGTAAAAAAAGTACAAGAAAAGATGGAATCGAACAGCTAAAACTCTATATGGACATGCTTAGTAGTGTAGAATGGGGTGTTTGGTTTAATGGGAAAGAGCAAATAAATCTTCAAAAAATCAAAAAAGATGGAAATTTACTATATCAAGAAATCCCTAATATACCACATAAAAATCAAAGAATAGAAGATATTGGAAAATATAAAAGAAAGGATTTAAAACCCGCAAAAGATCTAAAAACTCATTTTAGAGTAATAGACAATTATCTCTATGGAAATATGAAAAAAGAAGATACTTCGACAAGAAATAGAGCAAGTCAAATAATAAATCTTCTATTTTGTAAAATATACGATGAACAATATACTGGGATGAATGAAGAAGTGACGTTTAGAGCTGGAGTTAATGAAAAACCAACAGAAGTGTCAAAAAGAATAAAAAATTTATTTGAACAAGTAAAAGATCGTTTTAGCGATGTTTTTGACACAACAGACAATATACAACTTGATGATTGATCTATTCATTTTTTTGTTGGACAGATTCAAGATTTATGTATCACAGAAGCTGAAAGAGATGTTATAGGTGATGCATTTGAGGTTTTTGTTTCCAATGCTCTCAAAGGAGAAGAGGGTCAATTTTTTACTCCCAGAAATGTAACAAAAATGGTTGTAGAAATGCTCGATCCAGATGACAATCAATCAATAATTGATCCTGCATGTGGTACTGGAGGCTTTTTAATAGAATCTTTAAAATATGTTTGGGATAAAATTGATAAAAAAGGCGCAGATAAAGGATGGAAAAAAGATTTTATAAAAGAAGAAAAACAAAGAATAGCAAGCCAATATTTTAGAGGTATAGATAAAGATTCTTTTGTGGCAAAAGTAACAAAAGCATATATGGCTATTATGGGAGATTGAAGAGGTGGCGTTTTTTGTGAAAGTAGCCTAGACAATCCAAAGGATTGGAGTAATAAATGTCAAGAAAAAATTGAGTTAGAAAAATTTGATATCGTTATGACAAATCCTCCTTTTGGTTCAAAAATACCAATTAAAGGAGAGCAAATATTAAAACAGTATAACTTAGGTTACCAATGGAAACTTAATAAAAAAACAAATAAATGGGAAAAACTTCAAAAAGTAAAAGATAAAGAAGCCCCTCAAATACTTTTCATAGATCGTTGTTTGCAATTATTAAAAGAAGGTGGAAAATTAGGAATAGTGCTTCCTGATTGAATTTATGGTAATGATAAATTAGGATATATTAGACAATATTTAAAAGACAAGGCCACTATGTTAGCCATTGTAGATGTGCCATCAGAGACATTTCAACCTAACACCTCAACAAAAACAACAATAATGATATTAAGAAAAAATAAAGAAGGAGAACAAGTAAAAGAAAGCCATATTTTTATGGCTATTTGCGAAAAGTGTGGACACGATAGAAGAGGTAACCCCATAACTGAAGACGATATATCGTTAGTTAGTGCAAAGTATCATGAATTTGTTTTAAATCCAAAAAAACTTGAATTATGTTAAGGTCTTTTTCAATACAGCAAAATGAATTACAGGATAATTTTTACCCATCTTTTTATCTATTTAAGAAAAAAATAGACAGCTTTGAAAAAAGCAATAATTTTATCTATTTCAATCTAGGAGATAAAAATGTTCTTGAAATTCTTACCGATGGTGAACATGCTGGTCAAGTTTTTGTGGAAAAAGGAGCAACCTTTATAAAAAACTCATATGTAAAAAGATATAACATCAGCGAATTAGAAGAAACTTATATTTCAGAAGAAAAAAATAACCAATTACAAAGATCTCAATTGCAAAGAGGAGATGTGCTATTTACAACTATTGGTAATATTTGAATTTCTGCTGTGGTAAATGAAAATTTGAAACACGCAAATATAAATCAAAATGTTGTTAGAATGAGAATAAATGAGAAAAAAACAAATCCTTATTATTTAAGTTGTTTTTTAAATTCAAAAATCACAAGATTTCAAGTAGACAATTTATTTACAGGAAACATATATCCGATATTAACATATCCTAAAATAAAATCAATAAAAGTAGTAATAAAAGACAAAAAAACTGAAAAAGTTATTACAGAAATGTTGAAAAAGGCAGAAATCAATCATGATCAATCTTTAAAACTCATACAAAAAGCACAAAATCTGTTAAAATCAAAACTGAATGTGGATTTTAAAAAGATATCAGATTCCATGTTTTTTTCTATTTCTCAAAAAGAATTTTCAGAACAAGATATGCGGAATCCTACTTTTTTTAAACCTCTTTATACAAACACAATCGAAGCGATTAAAAAAAATAATGAAACTGTATTATTGGGAAATATAGCAGATTTTAAAAATGGCGATGAAGTATGATCAGAAAATTACAAAGGATATTTAGAAAAAAAAATAACTGATATTCCTTTTATTCGTACTTCTGATTTAATTAATTATGAAATAGATCAATATCCCGACTTTTACATTGACGAAGAAATATATGAAAGCATCGGACAAAATATAATAGAAGACGAAATATTACTAACAAAAGATGGGAAAATTGGACTTGGTGGTATGATAACAAAAAATGATAAATGTATTTTAGGAAGTGGAATATTAAGAATTGTGCCAAAACAAAATAAAATTAATCCATATTATTTATTTACAATCTTATCAATAAAAGAGATTGGAATATACCAAGCGAATCAAAGAACAGTAATTGCATCCACCATACCACATTTAAGACCTGATAGAATTTCTGATTTCGTAATTCCAATCGTAAAAGATCAACAAGAAATTATTGATTTAGTTAAACAAGCATTTGAATTAAAAGATGAAAGAAAAAGACTAATACAAGAAGCAAAAACTATATTAGAGAAAAGTTTAGACTTCTAACAAATATTTCGATTTTTTCAATTCACCCCTAACCCCTCTTGAAAAAAATCGAAAAAAAAGAAAAATCTCTCTGCAAAAAAATAAAGAAAAAAAATGACTTCTCCGCTTCGCTTCGACCCTTCGGGACACACAACACATCTAGTCTGAACATCCCTCCTTTAATCTTCCGGAGGTCGGGACGTCAGACTTAGATGAAACGTTGTACGCAATCAGATTTATTTTTTAACACTTCTACAATGAGAACAAAAGACATTAGCAAAGAATTTAAAGAGATGAAAAGTAATCAATTTGATGATTTTCTTTTTGATTTAACTCAGGATACAAAAGATAAAATACTTTTCATAATTCATACAGACGACATCACGCAAGCCAAAAGATTAAAGGCAATAAAAGAAGATACTTCTTATGAAAATTGTAAATTTGAAATTGATATAGCAGCAACAATTGAAGACTATAAAAAAGAGTTAAATATCTTTGCTTCTGGAATTAAATGGATTGAAAAAAAATAAATCTGACTCTTCGCTACGCTCGCCCTTCGGGGCGTACAACAGCGATTATCTGATTACCTCGACTAAACTATAAATTTCAATGGAACATCGAGGCATCAGACGAGTCGCAAACGTTGTCGGATATATCCCTACTACCGAAATAAGAAAATAAGAGGGGCTTCTTTCTTTTAATTTAGTTTAGTTTTTTTTAGAAAAAGAAAAAAGACGAAGGACTTGACTTCTAATAAGAAATATATATGATATATGTAATAATTTTTATATTAATAATCCAAATTTCATGGGAGTAAGTACATTAAATGAAAAGAATAATAATAGTGACACAATGTTAGTAGACTCTAAATTTGGTCTTATGACAGGAAAGGAATTAAAAAATCTTTTAGAAAACACTTCAAAAGAAGCGAATATTTTTATTAAAAATAGTTCCATATTACATTGTGACAAACTACGCTTTCTAAAAAAATTAGAAAGAGGACAACCTTCACATTCAAAATGAGAAGAAATTAATGAAATATTAAAAATGATAAAGGACGAATCTAAAGAATTAATAAAATATAGCGATTTTTTACCAATAGAAAAAGTTAAAGAAATATATCGTGTTATATGGAAAAATTACGAAATAATCATTAATAATCCTGAATTAGATTTTAAATTAACAAGAGTAAAAGAGGTATTTAGAAAAATAGTTTCGGATGATGTAAAATTCAAAGATCAGATGGAATGACTAAGAGAAGAAAATCACATAAAAGATTCTCGATTAAAAAATTAATCTTTGAATTCTTTTGAGATATCATAAAGGGCTGTTTGAAATATAACAGCTTTTTTTATAAAAAATGGATTTTTACTTGATTTTGACTAAACTTTACTTTATCTTTATGTTAATTTAATTTAGAAAGAAAGAAGCCCCTGTTTTTAAGGGTTTAAATTAAGGGATACGAACAGACAACACTTGCTAACTGATATCATTGCCTACCATATCAAATTTTAAGGAACGGCGACGCATCAACAGAGCAAGAAACGTTATAACTTTTATTTTTCTCTACTGTTATGATCCAACTTATGAAATATACCTATCTCATGGAACCCGAAAAAATTCAGGCAGAACTTGATAAACATCGAAAAAAATATGAAGAGATTATCAATGATCAAAATTCTACTCGAGAAGATATGAACGAAGCGAGAGCAATACTCTTTCTCACCTGACATATATATTGTGAAGAAGTAGCAGTAGGAGCAATAGAAAGAAGACTCCATCTTTTACCAGGCAAACCAACGCTCATAGAATTTTTCTTGCTTATAGATAGCGAATCAGAAATGCTTGAAGATTATAGAAGACATCATTTATTCAACAAATTAGAACAATTTTATAGAATCATTAAGACATATAAAAACAAACATCTTTGAGGAAAATATTATTTGGAGGAAGAAAAATTTCTGAAGAGATATAGAGAACTAAGTCCAAATCCGGATATGCGAATCGGGTATAAAGGAGATTTTCCAAATAAGTAAAATATTTTACTATAATAATGGTATATCATGCACAACAACACTAATACACCATGAAGCCTTAACGAATCTAGATTTGTTCCCGTGAAAGTAGAAACATATCGCGATATAATGACAGCACTTTTGGTGGTAGATAAAAAAGAAATATGGAATGATGCCAAGAAAGAGGAAGCGGAAAAATTATGATTGTCAGAAAAAGAGACATTTCACTTTACGATTATTGGAATGGATACGGGCGCAGAAATTTTAGCAGCAACTGAATGATCGGCAAAAAAAGAGGAAATATTAGATAAGGTCTTTGAACTTTGTAATTCTTTCGAACGAAAGGTACAACTAAAAGATGACTTTTATTATATAGAAAAAAAATATAATGATCCGGACCCCAATCATCCGGACACCATGCTACCCGAAGAAACTCGCAGATCTATAGTTCAAACAGCGGAGATCGAGGGATTAGATGACTTTTATAAACAATTGAACATCTTGTTGGGGAAAAAATTTGAAACGCCAGATCCACATGTTACCTTATATACCACCAGCACTAGAGAAGACAAAAAACTAAGATGAATAGGGATCTATTCCAAAAAACAATTTAACGACCTCAATCCCAAAAAGATATAAAATAAGACAAAAAAATAATTTATTTTCATAGCACAATATATGAAAGCAACACTTATCTTATTAGCAGGAGGAATTATCCTAACCATAGGAGATATCTTTATGAAAAAATGGGTAAAAACCCAGACACATACCTGGTACATCATAGGATTGATTGTCTATATGATAGGTATGAATTTTTTGGCACAAAGTTTCAAATATAAAAACATAGCAGTAGCTTCCGTGATATTCGTTATTTTCAATATCATCACCTTGGCTATAGTCAGTCGGCTATATTTCAAAGAAAGTCTTTCTCCACTCCAGATCATAGGAGTTATTACGGGAATAGCCGCAGTAATTCTTTTAGAATTGGGATAAATATCCACCCTAGCAAAAATTTCAGAATTTATGGATATATCCTCTAAAATTTGCAAAATAAAAAAATCTGAGTATAATCTATATAAGATTTATTTTTTACCACAATCAACATGAATGACATACAAACCAATGCAGAGACAGAAATGAAATCATCCGAAAAATGACTTTCAGAATTTGATGTAAGAGAATATGGAAAACCGGAAAAAATAGTATCAGAATTTGAACAATCAACATGAATAGATGCGAGAAAAATAGCTTGGGAAAGAGAGCTAAACTTATTTTTCAAATCTAGGAACGTGAATCCAGACGAACAGATAAAAATCTATAAAAATGCAGAAAAATTTTTGAATAATACTTACATCACGGTATATGATCCAAAAAAAATGGGAGATGAAGAAAGCAATAAGTATAGTTTTCATATCATTTATGGAGACAAAGAAAAATACAAAATTTCCCTAGAACAATTCTTGGAAATAGCAAAGGGATTAGCATAATACAAATAGAAAACTAAAAAAAAGTCCGTCAGGGCTTTTTTTATTTTCTTGATTTTTCAATATTTTAATCTTTTAATCTTTTAATTTTTTAATCAATTAGAAACAAATCCCAATTGAACTCCATTTGGTATTTTTACTATTTCTGCACTGACATCGACAACATCTCTTTTGAAACTTGAAGAGACGACAGCATTTCGATTTTGTTGTTTATAGTCGAGCAATTTAGTTTTGATGATTTCATATTGGAAATTTATAGCTACCATTTCTTGATTGGCTTGTTTGAGAAAATATCCACGCGTAGAAGACATATTGACGAAATAAAGATACAATAATCCGCACACCAAAAGAAAAAAAGATAATGCTCCAACCTTAAAAAGTTCAACGATATTGTCATAACGTTTATATCTGCTGATGATTCATGTATAGGCCTTGGTCATTTGGCCAGGAATAAAAGCAAATGTTTTCATATCTTTTTAAAATCTATAAAGTCATAAACAATTTCTAATTTCTAAGTTCTAAGTTCTAAAATCTAAGTTCTAAGTTCTATAATTCTCATTTTAGCGCTTCTCGCAGCCCTATTGACAGCGACTTCTTTATAATTTGGCATGACAGGTTTCTTGGTTACGAGCTGATAATTTCACGTAGCTACTAATGCAGTGAATGCTTGTTTTACCAATCTATCTTCGATGCTATGATACGTAATGATGAGACATCTTCAAGCTCAATTCAAAGTCTCTGGAAATGCAGAGAGAAAGTTTTTGAGATTGTCTAACTCTTTGTTGGTTTCTATCCTAAGTGCTTGAAAGATCACAGTGCAGGCCTTATCTCCAAGTCCACATGCATTCAAAATCGCTTTGAAGTCTTGTGTGGTGAGAATAGGTTTTTGCTTCCTTGTGGTAATAATATGGTGCGCGAGTTCAAGAGCTTTTGGTTGAGAAAAATCACCATATTCCTCAAAAATAGTTGTAAGTTGTTGTAAAGAATATTTGGCGACGATATCAGCTGCAGTTGGTCATGTCGATGTATCAAATCTCATATCCAACGGTGCAACTCCTCTAATGCTAAACCCACGTTCTACGGCTTTGAAATGCTCTAAATTGACTCCTAAATCATTCAAAATAAAATATGCCTTTCTTCCCTTCAAAACATTTTTTATATCTGAATAATTTCCATGAACATACTCAATTCTTTCCTCGACATTCCTCGATATTCCTCAATTTTCCTCGATATTTTTCGATAGTATTCATTGTGCCTTAGTAAGCATCAATTCATCCACATCAAACCCAATCAGCTTTGCATCTTTCGCCAACGATAAAAGCTTCATAGCATGTCAACCATGTCCAAGTGTACAATCAACGATAAGTTTACTTTCAGGGTGGAGATAAGAACAAACTTCATTGAGCAAAACCGGGGTATGAAGTATCATATTTTAAACACAATTATTCAATTAAACAATTACAGATTACGAATTACGAATTACTTTGCAATTAATAAACAAAAGAAAATTATTTGTATTCACTATGAAATAGAAAATTTATTTCAACAACAAGATATCCCAAGACAACAAGACTTGACTTTTTATTATAAATATATATAAAAGAAAAAATACAAAAACACACATATGAAAAAAATCTTTTTTATTTTATTACTTATCTCTTGTAGCGTACATGCTCAAGTAGTCAATATTGAGCAGGAAAGAATTAAAAGCGATACTACAGGCATTACAGGAACAGGCCAAGTCTCCTTTCAGTATCTGAAAGAAAAGTCTGAAGTCTTCAATATGGGAGCTGGTTTGCATCTCCAGTATAAAAGCAGTAAAGGACTCGCCTTATGTATTACGGACTATAGTTTTTCTAAAGCAGCCGGAGCTAATTATGCCAATGCAGGAATACAGCATTTGAGGTATAATTATAAAATAAATAATTGGCTCGCACCAGAAGTATTTACGCAGGTACAATTTAATAAAATCTTACATGTAAATTTTAGATGGTTGTTAGGTACAGGACCTCGCTTCACGATAGTAAAGAACAAATCATTGCGGATATATACAGGTCTTTCCTACATGTATGAGTACGAGGAATTAGTTAATTCGATATATGATCGAAATCATAGACTAAGTTCGTATGTATCACTATCTTACAAGCTTGGAGAAAATGCTAGTATCATAAACACTACCTACTATCAGCCACTCTTTAATAACTTTACGGATTATCGAGTATCATCACAAACCGACATGAAAATCCAATTTGCTAAACATTTTGCTTTCAAAGTCGGGTATGTATATTTCATTGATAAGAAACCAGCTGAGGGTGTGCCTAGAGAAACACAAAACTTTAGGAACACGATAAGCTTTAGTTTCTAAGAAAATACAACACAGATATGAAGTCCGCTTTCGGACTTCTTTTTTTATTATGAAAAACCGAAAGACTTGACTTTCTATAAGAAAAATATATAATCTAAATAGAAAAACAAAACAAAAAAAATGAGAAAAATAGAATATTTAATCAGTATCGTCATGATTATTATTATTGTATTTAGTTGTGAACCTAAACTCAAACAAGGCAGAATTGTTGAAACAAGATTTGAGCCAAGAAGAACATATGTCATGCTTATACCTATGAGAATAGGAAAAATAACAACACTTATTCCCTATACTATAATCGACAATGAAGATTGGGTGGTAACTATAGAGGGAGAATATGAAGGAGAAATAATACAAGAAGACTTTTATGTCACAGAAGAACGATATAACTGTGTACAAAGAGGTGATATATTCATTGTAAGCAAAGATTGTTCTATGGAAGACAATAACAATGATAAAACCAAAAAAGAATAACGCTCGGTCTTCCGAGCTTTTTTTATTTCAAGACCACAAAACTTGACTTTTTATAGAAAATAAGTAAACAAAAGAAAATATATATAAAAAACAATATAAACCAAAATAAAAAACAATATGCAAACAGTACAAATAATCGGAGAAAATCTCCATGAAAATTTATTGATAGCAATAACAAGTACAGTAAAGAATCCAGCAATATCATTTGCTATCAACGTACAATTCGTTGAAAATGGAAGGGAAATAAAGAAAGCGAAACTTGTACTTCATACAAGAGAACATTTTACAGAAAGCATTCTTTCATTTACCGGGACACTCTACGTTGAAAAAACATCATGTCCATGTATGGGGTATTATTACAGAAAAGATCCAATACAGGAATGTTGGATAACTACCATGGAACCGGAAACAGAAATATTCAAAAGCAAAGCTAGTAAAACAGAATTCATCGAAATGGCCAAACAATATTATAAGAGTCAGAACTTACAATATACTAAAGATGGAAATCTCGTAAACGGATTTGAATTTCAGAACCATGTGCCAAAATTTAACAATCTAACTGATAGATTTATTATTGGGAAAGAAATCAAAGTATATACAGAAATGTATAAAAACATCTTTCCTATCTTGAGAAAAAATGAAGAAGAAATAGAAACATGGTTCGGAGAATTCATCGATGAATATACAATAAAAACATGTTCCTTGGATGAGGCCCTCATTAGAGGAGCAAACATCTACTAAATAATATTACAACGCTCGGTCTTCCGAGCTTTTTTTATTATCGAGAAACGCACGAACATTTATATGCATTGATTTTTCAAGCCTTTTCCATAAGAACAACTCCACAACTATGACACAAAAAAACATTTCATCACATCGTTTAATCGTTTAATCATTTTATCGTTTAGTCGTTCAGTATGAATATAGGTTTAGTCGGTTCCACCAATGTCGGAAAATCCACGCTGTTCAATAGGCTTATTGGCCAATTTAGAGCAATAGTGACAGATATTCCAGGAACAACAAGAGATATTATTGAACATGAAACTTTGATCGACGACATCGGCAAGGTGACCTTTCTCGATAGTCCAGGTTTACCCGCCGTGGCGGGATTACATGATTTCACCGAAGAAGAAGTATTGATCAAACAGATTATAGATCATTCTGACCTTATTCTTTTTATCATCGACGATAGCGTAGGGATTACTGCCAAAGAACAACACATCTATTCCTATATCATCGAAAAACATAAAATGAAAAATACTATTTTGATTGTAAACAAGATCGACATCAAACATAAAGAGAAAGAATATGATCTAGCAGTAAACGAGTATTATAGTCTAGGGTTTGAACATGTATTGTGAATAAGTGCAAAGAAACAGAAGAATCTCACAGAAGTGAAGGACTTGATTACTAAAATAGTAAACACACAATTAAAAAAAGAAGAAAATACCAAAATTGAAAATTGAAAATTGAAAATTGAAAATTGAATACATATGGCAATTATTTGAAAACCTAACGCAGGAAAGTCGACATTACTCAATGGATTTATGAAAAAAGTTGTATCAAAGGTAGAAAGCATTCCAGGAACAACACGTGATTATGTCGTAGGAGAATTTATTGTGGAAAAGAAAAAATACGTAGTATATGACACAGCAGGTATCAGGAAAAAATGAGATATTCATGGAATAGAAAAGATAGCATTCGACAAAACATTGGAGATGTTAAAATACAAAAGGCCTATCATCTTATTTTTGGTTGATGGAGTAGAAGGGCTTTCTCACAGAGACATGACATTGATCCAAGAAATAAACAATCTTGCGTTGCCGATGATCCTCTGCGTCAATAAAGTAGATTTGTTAGACGAGAAGCATCAAAAACTACTAGTAGCCAAGACAAAAGCGATGTTGGATTTTGCAAAATATATCCAAGTATTTCCTATCTCAGCCAAGACCAAAAGGTGATTTCAAGAGATATTCAAAGTTTTGAATGACATCAAAAAAGAAGCAGAGAAAAGAATAGATACAGGAAAATTAAATGATATCGTAGGGAAGGAATTTATCAGTAGACCACCGAGATTTGCAAAAAATAAAATCTGTAAAATTTTATATATCACCCAGATAGATATCAACGCACCGACATTTATTGCATTCGTAAATCATAAAGCAAGAGCCAATTTTGCATTCAAAAGACGATTGGAAAATACCATCAGAATACACTTTGGATTTATGGGTACGCCGTTGGTCATCAGATTTAAAGAAAGAATGGATTCAAGATTAAATAAACTTGAGGAACAAGGGGAAAGGGACGAGGAACAAGGAACGAAGAAAGAGGAAAAAGGAACGAGGGAAAAGGGAAAAAGAGAAAGGTAAAATGGGAAAGGAACAAGTCCCACGTCCCAAATTTCCAAGTCCCATATTTCCAATTTTATAAAAAATAATTTTTTTATCATGAAACATCTCAAACTTCGATCATGGATCAGTATATTGGTAATCATAGACATGCTCTCCAAATATTTTTTTTATAATATGAATTATCTGAACGACACAACATTGATACGACCAGTATTGAACGTAGGAATCTCCCGATCATTGCCAGTCCCCTTCATTATAATAATTTTAATAAGTGTAGTCGGTATAGCAGCATTTATTCGATTGTTCGTTACCAAAAAAATCAATCGAATTATTACCGCATTATTGATTGGTGGAACCATTTGAAATCTAATAGATAGAATACTCTATGGATGAGTAAGAGACTTCATCAACATCCAGATATTTAATTTTCCCATCTTCAACTTCGCAGACATCATGCTAAGTATAGGAGTTTGAATACGAATTTTGTCAGTTATGCTTGAAAAAAAGAAATAAAAAATTACAATTCCATTAGACAATGAAATTTTCTTTTTTTATAAAAAAAATACCTTCGTTGTTAACTGTTAGTTATTAACTATTAGTTGAATTAGTTTTATCGTTTAATAATATATCATGCAGTACACAGGAACCGTAAAATTTATTTGACCCAAAGAAACTATTGGAGCAAATGCATTAGAAAAACAGACAATCGTTTTGGAGGAAGAGACTGACAGAGAGTACAAAGGTGGATTGGCAGTAGATTTTTTCAAAGAAAAGACAGAATTGCTTAGCAATGTAAAAGTAGGTGACCTTATCACCGTCTACATCAACACAAGAGTAAATGAATCTAAAACACAACCAGGAAGATACTTCAATAGTATCACCGGATGGAGATTGGAAGCAGGAGCTGGTAGCGAAAGCAAAGGTGGAAGCAAGAAAGAAGAAAGCAATGATGACTTACCATTCTAAATAGTTATTTCCGTAGAATACAAAAAACGACCTTTCTCGGTCGTTTTTTTTTATAGAGATTCTTAATTCACCTTTCAGTAAATTTTTATTTTTATTTTTTTTGAACAAATCCCTCTCCCTTCGGGTATCTCCCTTTATCAAGGGAGAGATGTCCCCTCCTTGATAAAGGAGGGTGAGGGTGGATTTGTTAAAAAAGTAAATGTTGCACGCGTCCCAAGAAAAATGTTTTTATTTATTTCTAAATTCATTTCATTTATTTTTGAATTTTGAATTCTACATTCTGCATTTACTTAATCGCCTTCCCATGTACTGACACTTTTATCCTAGACTTCAACTTGGAAATCGTTGTATACCACGGTGGTCTGATAGTGATAACAAAGGACGAAATTTCTGGATAAGAAAAAAGAATTTCTCTCGATTTTTCCTCAGTAAGTCAGACAATACGATCTTTCATGTCAGATAATATATTATTTATATCTTTGGAGAAATCATAGTATTGTTTGATATCGACTTTGGTTGGGATAATAAAGACGCTTCAGGTCTCCTGTTTCATGGTAGTGAAAAATACTATCGATGACGTATCAACCTCAGAAACCTTCATCTTATCATACAATCTTTGTTTGACATAGGTATCGACTTGGGCAAGCAGATCAGCTTTTTTGATATAATTGAAACTGAAACGAGCGATGATGGATCATTTGAGGAGCGGTGTTTTTTCACCAGGAGCATTTTTGATTTGGATATCTTGTATCTGGGTAACAATAAGATTATCAAAGTTAAGAACCATAGTATCAGGAACTTTGAAATTATTGAAAATAATATTTTTTTTCTGCTTATACAGTGAATCGACAAGTTTTCAAGAAAGGATGCCGATATCTTTGAACGAGACTACTCACTCGGATTGTAGGTTTCCACCAGAAAAGTTTTCTAATACCGTACCATAAATATTTTGAGCATAATAACTATTTTTCATATTTTTGATAAATACCGAAGTTCATTTGACAATATTACCTCTCGATCACATAAGGTCACCATTGATATCTTGCTCCATAGCATTCAAAGTAACCAATACCTTGCCTGGATTATTTTCAGTTCATTGCGGCACAAGAAAATCTTTTACTGACACAAATTGACGACCATCATTGGTCACGAATCTCGTGTTTTTGATAAACGAATAATCTTTTGGCATCTTATTGATAAGTTCGACCGTTCATTGAGATGGCTGTTGGATATATTTGATATTGACGGTACTGATGGTCATATCATATTTGTAATCGATATATCCCGTATAATACGGCAAACCGAGATATCTAGAATCTTTTTGATCCTCCGCATCAGTAAATGGATAATAACGGAAATTGTAGATAACGCTTTCTACCTGACTTGTAGGGATAATATTGACGCGAGTACTCGGAAGGATAAGTGAGTAAAGGAGAGAAAGAATCACCAAAACAAAAAGCACTTCAAATCCAAATACCGCATAGAAAACATAGTTCTTCTTTGTATATACTTGCAGATGAAATTTTTTGATATTAAAGAAAAAATCATACGCTAGCCTCAGATATTTGATGATTTTATGTTTTTCCTGATGGAGAACATTGAGTCCCAACGTAGAAAAGAAATATTTTGATTTCTCTGTCTTGGTAACAAACATTGCATTCAGATCCTTTTTTTGGAGAAGTTCTTTGATCTCTTTTCCTCGCCATTCATTATCGAAGAACGAATGTTCAGGATCAATATAAATATGAATAGTCCTCCCATTGGGGACTTTCTCTATGGTTTTAAATATCTTATATAAACTATGTTCTTTGAGAAAAAATAACTTCATACATACAAAACAACAAACTATAAAATAATATTTAATTTCTAATTTTTAATTTTTAATTTCTAAACCTACATTCCCATCCTCCATCGTTCTATCGTTCCATCGTTCCATCGTTCTAATTCAGTTCTGAAGTCTTTTGTCGTTTCCTATACGTAAGATAACAAATCAATGCAAGAATCCATGCAGAATATTGTTTTACATCAAATATAATATTTCGAAATGAGAATACTCCATGTCTAGCATATTGTTGCAAAAGCAAGAGAAGACTGATAAATATAAGTATAACAGCGAAACCAAGCATTCCATATCCAAACTTTTTTTTCTTTATGGTCTTAATAAAAAGGGCAACAAAGAGTGATCACAAAGAAAGAAAAATCCCTATAGGATAGACTAGATTAAATTTATTTCGTTGACTATCAGAATGTAATGATTTGATACTTAACCACGAATTAGTGGTAAGACCTATAAAATTATCACCCATAAGTAAGAACAGTCATAATGGTACCAATGATAATGCGAGAGAAAAAAATAATATATCTGACCAAACTTTTTTATTTTCCACTCTGACAATTTTTTTGAGGAATAGAGATATCGAGATATACATACCTATCAACAACCCCGTGAAATGGAAGGTATATCCATACGGAGAAAGTAATTGTACCACTTCAGATCCTGAAGTAGGAAAGAATCCTACCGTAAACATAAAATCAACATACGATCAAAGAAAGTAAGTCAAAACAATCAAAAAAGGCAGCCGATAAAAAAGTTTCCAAAAATTTTGATGATATCTTCTCGTAAGATGAAGTGCAATAGCTAGGAACACAAGAAAAGATACGATAATACCTATTCCTGTCATATAAAATTTAGATCACCATAAGATGATATAAGGATACATGCATGAGCTTAAAAGCTAAAAAGCCAATTCAACATACCAACTTCAAATAACAACTAATAACTAACAGTTAACAATTTTGGTAGTAATGTCTTTGCGAGCATAGCGAAGCAATCTTATTTTTTATTTTTGAGATTGCTTTGTCATTTCATTCCCTGCCTACCGCAGGCAGGCTCGCAATGACAATAAAAATAAATTTTTTCCATCATTGTTAGTTTTTAGTTGTTCACTGTTAGTTTATTATCTTAAGAACTCAATAATCTTCGTCTCTCTAATACCCGTAACTCTGATGATACCAGGATAATCAAGTTTTTCTTCTATCTTAGTTCCAATATCTTTGAGTAATGTTTCAAGCTGAACATCGGAGATTTCTTTTGGATTAACATATACCATAATCTCTCTACCTGCCTGCATAATATGTACTTTATCGATACCTGGGATTTCATAAATAAGCTTTTCAAGTTCTCCCATTTTTTCGATGAAGAGTTCTTTGGTATTGAACCTTGCACCAGGTCTAGAAGCGGAAATAGCATCAGCTGCAGCAACTATCCAAGCGATAGGAGAGGTAATTGGTACATCGTAATGATGTGCTTCAGCAGCGTTGACAATCGCTGGATCCATACCCATTTTCTTTAATGTTTCTGCTCCGATAAGTGAATGAGATTCTCCTGTATTTGCAATGATTTTACCGATATCATGGAAAAGTCCGGCCTTTTTAGCCAAGATAGGATCGAGCCCAAGCTCAGTAGCAATCGCTTCTGAAATTTTTGCAACTTCGATACTGTGTTGTCGTAGATTTTGTCCGTAACTATATCTGAGATAATATTGTCCGATCATTTTTACAAGATCAGGTTTCATCATAGGGATATTGAGCAAAGCCAATGCTTCCTTACCTTTTTCTGTAAGAAGATTTTGGAGATCAGCAACTACTTCGTTGTAAGTTTTTTCTATATAGAATGGATTGATTCTTCCATCCTTGATTAATTTCTGAAGCATAGTAGAAGCGATATATCTTTTTTCACTATCAAAAGAAGATACTCTGACCGTCAATGGCGTATCATCTACGATCAATTCCACACCCGTCATTTTTTCGAAGAATCAGATATTTCTTCCTTCTCTTCCAATAAGTTTTCCTTTGATATCTTCGTTGGGTAAATCAATACTTCTTGTAGTAAACTCATCAACACTATTCACCGCAACTCTTGGTAATGCTTGAGCAACAATCTGAGCAGCCTCTTTATCTGCTTCCTCTTTGGTGATGGTTTTGATTTTTTCTATAAAGACGACCATATCTTTTTGATATTCCTTCTCTACCTGAGCAAAAAGCTGTTGTTTAGCTTCATCCTTGGTCAATTTAGCAATCTCAGAAATTTTATTGGTCTGTTCGATAATGACCGCATCCATTTCTTTTTGCTTATCCGTAAGCTTCAATTTTTCCTGTTCTAATTTCTCGAGTTTTTCATCCATCTTTTCTTCTCTTGCAAGAAGCCTGTTTTGGATGACTTCCATTTTTTCCAATCATTGTGTTTCAAGTTTTTGAGCTTTTTCTTCTGCTTGAGTTACGAGCTTTTGAACTTTTTCCTCTGCTTGGATAATCACTTTGTCAGCTTTCTTTTTTGCCTCTTCGAGAAGTTCTTCTTCTATCTCTCTCACTCTGGCCATCTTTTGTTTAAATTCTACTGCTTTCTGAGTTAACGTTCTTCTATAGGTATAGAAACCACCTATTCACCCGACCCCGAGGGCCGCAATAACTGCAATAATAATAAGTATGCTCATTTTTTGGATAATTAATGTGTAAAAAATCTATACACAACCACCAGCCACAAATTCTCGGGGGTGGATGATTGGTATATACCGACGACTTGCTTTCGAAAGCGATTCGGTACAACGAGAAAATCTCTCGTAAAGTAAACTATATAATTTGGGCGGCTACTTTCAACCAGAAAATCATTTTTTCTCCTGATTTTTTGATTTTGTGTGAATTTATTTCATTTTGTCCAATATTTTCACACATTTTCATATTTTTGCCCACACAGGAAAAATACCAAAGCAAAAAATATATACCAAAAAATTTATTTCCCAATAAAATATAGCCATCTATAAAAAAGGTAAAAAAATACCCCATAAACGATTATGACAAAAAAAGTCGATCACACGAAAAAAAATATGCAAAAATGTAGACAAGTTTTTTATAGAGAAAAAACTAGTCAAGAGCACAAAAAAATCAAAGTAGACAAATAATTTCATCGACACGATATCGACAAGAGACTAGACAAGAACTGGGAAAACTCTATACTATCAATACAAAAAGTCAAATCATTTTTGCGTAGAAAGGGCTTGAAAACTTTGAAAACGCATATCTTTTTTATATAGTAGTTTTCGTAAGAAATTTACAAAAAACATGAAAGGAGAACGGGAAGAATAGAACATACATATACCTCATACCACCTCATAAAACTATGATAGGTGAAAGATATTATCGTATTTTGGAAACAGATTTAATATACTGAGACGCTAAGAAAACCTGTAGTTTTACAAAGGTTTTCTAACGTCGAAGTTATACCGACGACTTGAGAAACGGTAAATATGAGAGAAACGAAATAGTTACAGTTTTCGAAAGCGGTTCGGTATGCTATAAAAAGAAGTAAACAAAGGTCAAGAAGAAAAAATCAGAGCAAATAAAAATCAGTAAAAATATATTTATTTATATTTGGAATACAAAAATGGAACAGTTTCACACCCGTGTAATGAAGCATGTAGGCAAACATGCAAAGAACATTCATACACACGTCGTAAAACATCTCAAGCAACATCACAAGAAGTACCTCTTCGGGGCTTTCTGATGATTTGCTATCGTCAAGATGTTTCTCTTGTTTGCAGGATTCTTGGGCCTACTCAATTACTGAGGGACCTTTGCTGCAGGTATGCCAGAGATACTCAACATAGGAATCAGTCCTGCACTAGATATTTCTCGTTTTGCTCCCTATACCATCAGCGCTACCGTGAGCGGAGATAATGTGATCTCATGAGCTATCAATCTTTCTACAACAGGTGGTGATCAAAATGATTGTCGAAATTATTTTGCAAGCGGATCATGTAATAGCGAAACAATGTATTTTCCTCTTGTATTATCATGAACCGACACTCGAGTCAAGACATGAATATATCCCGATTATATCTATCCGGAAATATTTTTTGCACCAAGTGAAATTACCTGGAATAATGCTCCAAGTAACAATATCTTGATGAGAGATACCTACAGCATACTCCATCTCCAAAATCCTTTCACTATGGAGGGCAATATGAGTTTCTTTATCGAAGTAAATGCACTTCGTAGAGCAGCGAATTCAGCAAATCTCGATGTATATCTCGTAGCAAAAAACCAGAATATAAATTTTTTCAATACCGATTGGAGAGCCAATGCAAATGTGGAGTTGGTGGGAAGTATAAGCAATACAGCAACATTTAGTCATACACATACAGCAAATGCTGCGCATCATGTAATTACCTTATCGACAAATAGTAATGGAACCATAGGAACAAAAAATATTGATATCAGTCAAGATTTTTGGATAGTTTTGTATAGTACCTCACCAAACAACACCAGAGGACGAGATTTGAGATATCAATGAACTGGTCTCTGTAACAACAGTAATGGATGGTATATCTGAAGCCAAGCAGGCTGGACAACTTCAATCCAAGCAGGCTGTCCTGATAGTCATATCCATATTACAAGAAGATGAACAACAACCGACTATGTTAATGCAGATATCATGATAAGTTATGATGAATGATGAACTTATGAAACAATCAGTAGCCAATTATTTTCTTTTGGTGCACTACCAAATCTGGCTCCAAGTCAAACATCTTTTATAAAACCAGCCGCAGGAGTATATTCTGGAGATATAGAGATTTCACGAAATACATGATCAGATGCCAATAGCTGAGATACACTAACGTATAATATATTACTTGTCGATAGCGGATGAAATCTAGTATCAGAACTCATTACTGGGACAAGCAATACGACCTATATATTAAAAAGCACAGGATACAATAACGATGATTACACATTATCATGAACTATTTGTGATCAGACGGCATTGTGTACACCATTTTTACTCGGACACAATTTTAGTATCGATAATACATCGCCTATATACACCATCACAGGCATATCAATTTCATCGGACAATCTAAATACAAGTACATATGCAAAAGTAGGAGATACTATCACACTATCCTTTACCTCTAGCGATACTATTGATCAACCGACTATTGATTTTTATATCAATGGAACAGGAACAATAGGTAGTTTGAACATATCTCATGATGGTAATCTTTGGTCAGGTACCTATACCGTACAAGAAGGCGATCCAGAATGATCAGTAGGATTTGAAATCTACAGTACACAATTGGCTGAAGTATATAACACAACCAATGATGGTAGTTATAGCGTAGTAGATAAAAGTGCACCTAATGCAGAAATTTTTTACGATCCAGCAACAGATACTGCTGGTTCCGTAACAGCAACTATAAATTTTCTTAATGAAACGGGAATAGTGACCAATAACTGAGCATCGGATAATTATATTTTCAATGAGAACGGAAGCTTTCTTTTTGAATTTAGTGATATAGCAGGAAATACAGGAGAACTCCAAGCAACCGTAACATGGATTTATATCTATGGGTGTACAGATGGTAATGCTAATAATTATAATCCAAGTGCTACTATGGACGATGGAAGTTGTACCTATGATCCAGTAGAGGTTTGGTGATGTATGGATATTGACGCAAACAACTATAATCCTTCTGCTACCAATGATGATGGCAGTTGTACCTATACTTGTGGTAATGGCATGACTAATCCTGGTGAAACATGTGATGATAGTGAAAATAACGGTATATACTGATATTGTAACGCAACCTGTGATGGAGCAACAGAAGCTGTTTGTGGTAACTGAGCTATAGAAGGATCAGAAACCTGTGATGATGGAGTAAATAACTGATTATCATGATATTGTAACGCAACTTGTGATGGAATAATTCCTGCAGAAGACGATCCAATCCAACTCGCAGCATTGATACAATTGTATACTACTACTAATTGAGCTGAATGGACGAATAATAGTGGTTGGAATAATACAGGAATATCATTCTGTGATTGGTACGGTATAACCTGTAATGAAAATAACAATATCACGGGAATACTTCTTTCAGAAAATAATCTTTCTGGAGACGTTTCACTTTCTGGATTATCCTATCTACAGACGGTGGATTTTTCTGGTAACAATTTAAAAACAATAGATTTTACAGATATAACAGGAGTACAATATATCTATCTTACTAACAATGAATTGACTGATATCACCAATCTTAGTCTGACGTCATTGTTAGGATGAGACCTAAAAAATAATTATCTCCACAACTATATATATAGTAATAGAACTGGATTGATTGATAAATCTATCATCTATACATTACAAAAAAATGATCCTATACAACTTCAAGGATTGATAGATTTCTATACCAGTAAAGGACTATCAAATCATGAAAATTGGACAAATACATGAATGTCATATTGTCAATCTTATAGAGACAACAACGACGATCGACAATATCTTTGATGATTAGGATGGGCTGGATTATATTGTGATGATATAGGAAATGTAATTGTTTTATATATGTGATGATGGGATATTTTAGGAGAGGTATATCTGACAGGACTAATACATCTTCAAATTCTTGATCTTTCACAAAGTTCCAGTCTATGATTTGTAGATTTATGATTATTGCCAAACATCAAAAATTTAAATCTAAGTACAACTAATTTGACAGGAATAGATCTAAGCTTAGCTCCGGGATTGGAGATACTCGATCTTTCTCAGAATAGCAATTTATGACATATAGATTTGTCACCAGTACCAAATCTCACCCGATTAGATGTATATAATATATGACTGACGGGGATAAATCTAAGTCCTGTCACAGGACTAAAACATTTGAATCTTGCAAATAACAATTTAACAAGTATAGATTTGAGTCCCGTTGAATGATTAACCTATCTAGATCTTTCTAATAACCTTACATTATGAAATGTAGATATATCATGACTACATAATCTACAACTTCTTAATCTATATCAAATCTGACTGACGGGGATAGAACTTTCTCAAGCGACCGGACTGATTACATTAAATCTTTGATACAACTCTAATTTATGAAATGTAGATATATCGGAATTACATAACCTACAAAGTCTTAGTTTAAGTCAGATATGACTAACGACAATAAATCTAAGTTCAGCTACTCAATTAACATTCTTGAATCTTAATTCCAACTCTAATTTATGAAATGTAGATATATCATGACTACATAATCTACAAAATCTTTATTTAAATAGCATTTGACTGACAGGGATTGATCTTTCTCAGACGACCGGATTAATACAAATAGATCTTTGAAACAACTCTACATTATGACATGTAGATATACCGGAATTGCGTGATCTGCAAAATCTATATTTAAATAACATCTGACTGACAGGAATAGATCTAAGCTCAGTTACTGGAATATATAATCTCTCTCTAAGTAACAATAAACTAACTGAGATAGATGTCTCTGAGCTTACAAGATTAAATACTATAAATTTCAGTTACAACAAACTAACAAACATTATAGGATTGACTGGTAGCTCAAACATATATCAATGAGACATTACATACAACTATCTCTATGATTATATAGATGCTAACTCTGAATTTTTATGATCAAAAAATATCACTTATAGTCCACAAAAAATAAGTCCATTGGATGATGATTTGGTTCAGTGGGAAGCTTTGACAAATTTTTATACTGACGCTCATGGAGACAACCGAACTGTTCATACAGACTGGTTGGATACTGGGGTATCCTATTGTGATCGATATGGCGTAGATTGTGATGGAAGTAATAACATCACTTATCTAAACCTTCAATCAAATAATCTTTCAGGAACAGCAAATCTTTCTGGATTGTCATATCTACAAACACTGTTATTCAACAACAACAAATTAACAGATATAATTGGCCTTACATGACTAACATTATCTGCATGAAATATCACTTACAACTATCTCTATGACTATATAACCACTAATAAAACAGAATTGGATAGTATAAGCAGTTTTTCATATAGACCACAAAACAATCATCCTGAACAGCTGCAATCATTGATAAACTTTTACAACAACAATAATGGATCAAGTCGATCAAATACCGGCAATCGATTAAATACAGGAATAACATATTGTGAGACGTATATAGATGGAAGCGGCAATCAAAGTAGTGTTTGATGATGGAGTAGAGTGTATTGTGATTACTCAAGCAATGTCATATCGCTTAACATACGATCACTATGATTTTCCGGGACACTTATAATATCAGGACTAGAATATCTACAAACTATATATGCTTCATACAACAGCATAACTGATATAGATTTCTTTAACGTACCAGAATTACAAAACGTATATCTAAATTTTAATAGATTAACCAGTATAGATTTTTCCAATATATCAGGAATAAAAATCCTTGATATTTCTTATAATCAACTCACAGACATCATTGGACTAACAGGACTAAATTTAACATACGGAACTATTACTTACAACCATCTCTATGACTATATAGCTGTCAACAAAACTGAACTAGATAATATGAGCAATCTAACTTACAGCCCACAATATAATCATTCTGATCAAGAAGAAATACTAATAGATTTTTATACCAATACCAATGGAACGACATGGAATTATACAGCTTGATGGTTAAATACAGGAATATCATATTGTGGTGGTTGATGGTATGGTGTAGATTGTGATATTAGTAATAATGTTACACGATTAAATTTTGGATCAAACAATATGTCAGGAAGTATTTTAATTTCTGGATTATCATATCTACAAACACTTTATCTGAACAATAATAACATATCTAGCATTAATTTAAACGGATTGACTAATTTAACGACATTAAATATCCAATCAAACCTTCTCAATAAATTACCAGAATCATTTATTGGAATATCTGTAGATACATGATCATTATATATAAGTAGTAACTGTTGGAATATCTGATCTATGAGTACAGAATTACTCTCTTTCATTGACAGTAAAGTAGGTAATAACTCTTGGCAGACAGCAGAAAATAATGGAGCATGTCCACTACCATCAGCTCCCACTTTCTTTATGGAAAACACGACAACATCATGATCTGAAATAAATTTGGAATGATTTATTGATAGTTGATTATTGGTAAACATCTATAGCTGAAACATAGTAGTTGCGAGTGGCATGGGAAATGGATCATTTGCTATCAGCGTATTACTTAATGAATGAGAAAATACTTTCACTGCTAGAGCAGTAGATACGGATAATTATATATCCGCAACATCATCACCAATAACGATTACAAGCGACACAATACCACCATCAGCTCCTAGTTTTTTTATGGAAAATATAGTAACATCATGATCTGAAATACAATTAGTATGATTTGTTGACGATTGATTATTGGTAGAAATTTATAGTTGAAATATAGTAGTAGCTACTGGTACTTCATCAGGAGGATGATTTTCTATACAAGTATCACTGAACGAATGAGAAAATACCTTCACCGCTAAAGCAACGGATACCGCAGGAAACGCATCTGATAGTTCATCATCTATAACTATTACGAGCGATACTATTTCTCCTACAGCTCCTATTTTTGGTACACCAAATCAGACAGTAGAATGAGCGGAAATTACCTTGACCGGTACTGCAGAAAGTTGAGTTAGAGTAGATATCTACAGCTGAGATACTATTGTCGCTAGTTGAACTACTATCAGTGAAGAATTTTCTATAATCACAACAGTGAATCTCTGAGAAAATACATTCACAGCCAAAGCAATAGACGCAGCAGGAAATACCTCTGATAATTCAAGTTCTATCACCATCACCTATGAGCTTCCTAGCGATCCAATTCAACTCGCAGCATTGATGGATATATATAGTAGTACAAATTGAGCAGAGTGGACCAATACAGGTGATTGGTTAAACACAGGAACATCATATTGTAACTGGTATGGTATCACCTGTAATAATAGCGGAAATATCACCACACTTAATCTTGGATGAATTGTCGGAAATAATCTTTCAGGAGAAATTTCATTATCTGGATTATCCTACTTAGAGTATATATATCTCAACAACAACAAACTCACCAACATTACAAATCTTAGTCTACAACAATTATTATGATGAAATATATCATATAACTATTTTTATGATTATGTATCTGCCAACAAAATAGAATTGTCTAATATGGGTAGTATAACATATAATCCACAAAAAAACAAAACTGATCAAGAACAAGGATTGATAGATTTCTATACAAATACGCATGGAGAAGATTGGATCAATAGTGGTAATTGGTTAAATACAGGTATGTGATATTGTAATTATTATTATGATGAAAATGGCAATCCAACGTATAATTGATGATGGTTTGGGGTCAACTGTGATTGGTCTGGTAATGTTGTGCGATTAAATCTTGGAAGCAATAACCTTTCAGGAATCGCTTCATTTTCTGGTTTATCATATATAACAAGTCTTGGTCTTCGAGATAACCGCTTGACGAGCATAAATTTTTCTGATGTACCATTATTGGAAGCTTTTAATATATCATACAACCAACTCACAACCATAATAGGAGAAATAGGAGTACATGTAGATAATGGAAATTGAAATATTACCTACAACTATCTCTATGACTATATAGCTGCTAATAAAACAGAATTAGATAATAGAAGTATAGTTTACAATCCACAAAATAATAAAGCTGATATAGAACAAATATTGATAGAGGTATATAATAGTACTGATGGAAATAATTGGATCAATAGTGGTAATTGGTTAAATACATGAACAACATATTGTAATCGATATGGTATAAGTTGTGATGGCAACAATAATATTACCATATTCAATCTTTCATGAAACAATCTATCATGAGCCGTATCGTTTTCTGGATTATCACATCTAGTTCATCTAATTATGAGCAACAATACCATAACAAATATCGATCTTTCTAATCTCCCAGCATTACAATATTTCTATCTCAACAACAACAAACTCACAGATATAATTTGACTGACAGGGTTAAATTTATTGGAATGAAATATCACCTACAATTATCTCTACGATTATATAGCTGCTAACAAGAGTGAATTAGATAGTATGGGTACCGTTACCTACACACCACAATATAATCACCCAGAACAAGAACAGGCACTGATAGAATTTTACGATAGAACCAATGGTGCAAGTTGGAATATAAATACACTCTGGACAGATACCGGAGTATCATATTGTACATGGTATGGAGTAAATTGTGATAGTATAAGCAACATTACAGGGCTCAACCTCTCAGGAAACAATCTTTTGTGAGACGCATCATTTTCAGGATTATCATACATAGACACATTAGATTTGCGTAATAATGCTTTGACAAGTATAGATTTTTCTGATACACCAAACCTAAAAACACTCTATATACAAAACAACGAACTCACCAACATCGGTATGCTTGCAGGAGTAACATTAACCTATGGAGATATCAGATATAATTATTTAGCTACCTATTTACGTGCCAATTCTGGACTTGTAGAGAGCATGAATATCGATTATCTACCACAAATAGAAATGCCATACAGCACGGGAGATGATAATCTCACCCAGCTCGCAGCACTTATGAATATATATAATAGTACTGATGGTGGTACATGGACACAATATGGCAACTGGATGGATACCGGGCTATCGTATTGTATGTGGTACGGGGTCACCTGTGATCTCTACAACAATATTATCGATCTAAATTTCTCAGGAAACAATCTTTCCGGAATAGTAGATTTTTCTGGATTGAACGAATTACATACGTTTGATATCAGAAATAATATAATAAAAAATATAGTAAATCTAGATACAGGAACACTACCTAATCTCCAATGAGGAAACATCACGTACAACTATGTACATAGTTATATAACAACAAATTCAGGAACTCTGGATGCTATGAACATCACCTATGACCCACAAAACGTAATCGACGATCCAATCCAACTCGCAGCATTGATACAATTATATACAGATACCAATTGAGCTGAATGGATAAATACCGGCGGTTGGTTAACAGACACAACATATTGTAATCGAGCGTGAATAACTTGTGGACCACCAACTCGCAATATCATACAAATAAATCTTCCAGGAAATAATCTTTCTGGAGACATTTCTCTTTCTGGATTATCATATTTACAGACAGTTGATTTTTCAGGTAATAATTTGAAAACAATAGATTTTACAGATATAACAGGAGTACAATATATCTATCTTACTAACAATGAATTGACTGATATCACCAATCTTAGTCTGACGTCATTGTTAGGATGAGACCTAAAAAA
>Ga0247841_10002269_pt1 | contig 39168 bp, 38 predicted proteins | sample LaCruzMarch2015__2_FD_192410 | JGI IMG/M metagenome (GOLD analysis project Ga0247841, IMG submission 192410) | Freshwater microbial communities from meromictic Lake La Cruz, Castile-La Mancha, Spain - LaCruzMarch2015_18m | ecosystem: Environmental > Aquatic > Freshwater > Lake | place: Spain... | reverse complement strand
GCTCAGAGTCTAAGACTCTTGCTACGGCAGACGCCTCAGGCAACATCTACTACCACTACCTCGATGAAACCGCCAGCCGTATGGACAAGTCCAGGAGAAGCGTCGCCGACTCAGACGGCTGTCTGTCATACACCTATACCTATTCAGCCACCACCGCTTCCAGGATAATAGGTAAGACCGGCTACTCCGATTCAAACTGGACCACGGTAAAGATCACCTATACGATGTACGATAACGCCTCTAACCGCTCAGAGTCTAAGACTCTCGCCACTGCAGACGCAAGCGGTAACACCTACTACCATTATATAGACGAGAACTGGAACTCCACCGGCTTCGGCAGGGTGGACAAGAAGGTATCGGCCACGGCTGACGTCGACGGAGCCAGGTCCTATACATATACCTACTTCTCAGGATCAAGCCAGACGCAGTATAAGTACTGCTACTCGGATACCGCATTTACCACACTGGTAATGACATATCTGTACGATGCTTCAGGCAACCTCATAAGCAAGATCCCTGCGGGCGGTACTGTATACACCTATTATCTTTCGGGAAGGATTGAATCGGCTACGCTGCTTTCGCCGGATGCATCAGGCAATACCTATTACCACTACATCGATGAAAACTGGAACGCTTCCGGCTATGGCAGGGTGGACAAGAAGGTGTCCGCCACGGCAGATGCCGACGGAGCCAGGAGCTACACGTACACCTACTTCTCAGGCTCAAGCCAGGTGCAGTATAAGTACTGTTACTCGGATACGGCGTTTATCGATATGATGCTTATATATGAATACAATTCTTCAGGCAGCCTAATAAGCAGGACCCCGGTAAGCGGCGTTATATTCTTCGTTTATTATCCTTCCGGAAGGGTAGAGTCGGTTATGCTGCCGTATTCGGACGCCTCAGGCAACATCTACTACCATTTCATTGATGAGGGCCTTTTGCCGGCTACTATAACTTCTATAAGCGGTACAAACATAACATTTACATCGATAACTGGTTGCGTATATCAGATTCAGGGTTCGATGGACTCAAGTTCATGGAACACAGTTCAGACTATAACAGCCACTGCCGGGTATACTGCAGGGGTTTCTTCAAGCGGATTTACCTATTACAGAGTGGTAACCATATCGGGGACCGGATGCGGCAGAATAGACAAGATTAGTTGCGACACCCCCGATGCGGATGGTTGCCTGTCATATGGATATGTGTACCGTACCAATTCCTCAACTGTATTGACCAAATATTGTTACTCAGATGCCAACTGGACCACAGCAGTCGTTACATACGCCTATTACGATAATTCGACAAACGGGATGGAGTCCAAGACTCTTGCCTCGGCCGACACCTCAGGCAACACATATTATCATTACATAGATGAGAACTGGAACTTGCAGGGTTATGGCAGGGTTGACAAGAAGGTGTCCGCCACAATAGATGCCGACGGAGCCAGGAGCTACACGTACACCTACTTCTCAGGCTCAAACCAGGTGCAATATAAGTACTGCTACTCTGATACGGCATTCACCACACTGGTAGCGTCATATCAGTATGATACTTCGGGTAACATTATTAGCAAGACCCCCGCGGGCGGAGCGATACACCTAGCCACCGCAAGCGTGCTACAGATAACCGATCAGTCCGGCCTGAATGAGAAGCTCGATGTGCAGGCAATAGCAAATGAAGCTCGTGTCCAGCAGCAGGAAGGCGGCTACACCTTTACTGGCAATATGGCCAATCCGCCCGCGAACAGCAACGCATTGCTATCAAAGCTAAAATAGGGTAAAGGCCAATCTCCGATAGATTTGTATAGATCAGTTTCTTTTAACTTCTTGCCCCTTAGCATACCGCCATGGCGGCTATAATTAGCGCCTTCAGTCTCTCAGATTGAAATAAAATATTTCACAATAACTTCACATAATCTTAAGGCACATGTAACAAGGTTTTGCTATGCTTACACAAGGTAAAGCCATAACACAAAATAGGAATATTGTCATATGAGACACATCATTTTCGCGGTAATCTTGATGGCATGCTTAGTTTTTCCGCAGTTTGCGGCTTACGCCGACAACAGCGAGATGGATACTCTTGTGGATATGCTTGTCCAAAACGGCTCTCTGACGCGGGAACAAGCCAATATACTTGCTTCAAAGGCGAAAGAAAAAGCCGCGAAACAGGCTGAAGAAAACACCACTAAACAGGCTGAAGAAAAAGCCACGAAACAATCCGAAGAGAACGCCGCGAAGCAGGTTGTAGAGAAAGCCGCGAAACAGGCGGCAGAGAAAGCCGCGGAGCAGGCAAAAACCGAAATAATGAGGAAGTGGGAAATTGCGGATAATTCGACGGGGACATCACAAAGGTGGAAAATCTCCAATCATTCGATGAGGACAAGATGGAAGGACGGGCTTCTCTTTGAAACCGCCGACAATAATTTCAGGGTCAAGATAATGGGGCGCATGTATACAGACATGTTATATGTCAACGGCCAGAGTTCTCTGACAGATCTGATGCGGTCCCAGGGCGACTTTAACAGAAGAAATGATCAGGTGTTTATCAGCGATGCGAGGCTTGGCATTGAGGGGACTATCTATAAGGATTTCTTCTTTAAACTGGAGTATGATTTTTACGGTGACCTAAATAGCAAGACTCAGGTTGACGGGTTCAGGGGCGCCTATCTGGGGATGAAAAACATTCCATATGTAGGCAAGATAACAATAGGGCAGATGAAGGAACCGTTCAGCCTCGAAGAGCTTGCCAGTAAAAACGATATAACGTTCATTGAAAGAGCCCTTCCAAATGTGTTCGCTCCCGGATACGACTGGGGGTGCGCTATCGAGAACAACTGGTTTGATAAGAGGCTTACATTCGCTTTGGGGGCTTTCAGGAACTCCACCCATTCTGGAACTATGGCCTCAGGCAATGAATGGTGCTCTACCGCCAGGCTCACGTGTCTGCCCTGGTACGAGGCTCCGGATAAACTGATGCACCTGGGAGCGGCTTATAGTTTTAGACTTCCGGAATCAGGAGGATGGAATAATACCAATAACCAGATAAGATTCAGGCAGATCCCGGAGCTGCTCACCAGGGACTATATAGTAAACACCGGGAATTTTAACATCAATGCGCAAAATCTCGTGGGCTGGGAGGGAGCCGTTGTTTACGGGCCTCTATCGGCACAGGGTGAGATCATGCAGACGTGGCTTGACGCGCCAAACAACAATAATTCAAAGACTGGCTACCTCTATGGTGGGTACGCATATATCAGTTATATTATTACCGGAGAGCATAGAAAATATGATAAGTCGGATGGCAGGTTCAAAGGCGTGGAACCCAAATACGTTTTTTCGATCGAAAATCGAACCTGGGGGGCGTGGGAAGTAGCGGCGCGCTATTCTTTCCTTAGTCTCGATGACAAGAATGCGGGTATATCAGGCGGCATAGCGAACGACATCACACTCGGATTAAACTGGTATCTTAATCCAAATATGAGGCTCATGGTCAACTGGGTGCATGCAGACCGCGCGGGTTATGGCAGTATAGATGGCATACAGTCAAGAGCGCAGGTCAATTTTGACTAATCAGCTATCCGGGCAGAGGCGATATAAAATGAAGAAGCAATTTCTGTTTTTCGCAATGATTTTGTTGTGTACGCTTATGGCGGATCTTGGCTATATACCATTATACGCGGAAGGCTCTTTGACGATAACAGAGATAATGGGGTCAAATTCAATCATACTTGATGAAGATGGGGATTCTTCGGATTGGATAGAGATATACAACGGGACAGAAAATAAGATAAACCTGAAGGGATACGGGTTATCGGATAATTTCGATAGCCTCAACAGGTGGGTCTTTCCGGAATGTTATATAGAGTCGGGTGAATATCTGCCGGTTTTCGCTTCCGGCAAAGATAAAGCCAATGCCCAGGGGGCGCTACATTCAAATTTCAAGCTGTCGGAAAGAGACAGGGAAGTTTGCCTGTCTGACGATAAGGGCGTACTTTTAAGCCGCATAACCATAGAAAAGCTCCCGCGTAATATTTCGTATGGTAGGAACCCAGTTACAAGTATGATGGAATATTTTCCTTCGCCGACACCGGGGAAAGCCAATACCACTTCGGCGTTCTCACCAATGGTCAAATACTCCGTTTCAGGTGGATTTTATTCTTCGCCTTTTATTGTCAGCCTTTATACCGAGCGCTCCGGCCCCACAATATATTACACGACGGATGGCTCCACCCCTACAGTGGCTTCAAATGTATATTCGGATCCCATCAAGATAGACCGTAATGTTACGATCCGCGCCATTTCCCTGGAAAAAGGGCACCTTATCGGGCCGCCCTCAGGGCAGACCTACTTTATGAATTTTGATAACAAAGGTATGGCCATAGTAGCCATAGCCACCGAAGATGGAAAACTTTGGGATTCTAAAAACGGCCTCTTCAGGGATGTTCTTTATAGTGACAATATGGTGAGAGAAAAGGTCGACGTTCATGTTTGTTATTTTGATGAGAACAAAAATCCGGGATTTTCCCAAGATGCTTATATGGCGATAGTCGGTGCCGGCTCAAGAGAGATAATGATGCGGCCTCTAAAGATAAGCGCAAATTATGATATAGATCCATTGAGCGGAACGTTCAAATACAAACTTTTCAGCGGGCCGAAAGGCGAGTGCCGCCACTTTCAGCTCAGAAACAACAATCAGGACGGAATAAGGTATATCTCGGATCCGGATTGTACGCCTACGATGGGGATACGGAACGCTCTTTTTTGCGAGCTCGTACGAGGTCAGGATGGTATTGAAATAAGGGATGATAATGGGCCCGTTCTTCTGTTCATAAACGGAAAAAATTACGGGATGATGAATATGGTAGAAAAAAGGGATAACACATGGGTGAGCGAACACCATCCGGACATAAAGAGCGAGGATGTCGACATCATAGTGTTGCGCGATGACATGGGGATGCGCGTAGGCCGTGATAAGCTTAAGGAAGGGGCGGTCTCCATAAGGAACGATGGTCAGGTTCTCTACAAGGGTTACTTCATGGACGGAGCTGTTGAATATGAGGAGGTGTCCGAGAGCGCTAGGCGGAGCGGTTGCACGGCGGCCGTAGATGATTTCATTTCGGCGGACCCTACGGACCAGAACATGATCGATCCCAAGAGCTTTATAGCGTCTTTGGCTGCCAGCACAATAGCCTGTAATACCGATTTCGGTATGAATAACCTGGCATTTTGGCGTGCATCTCCCATCGGAGGTAAGCCCGGGCCTTTTCATGTATTCATTTTTGATTTTGACTCTACCTTCGGTTATGCCAAGGGGTACGAGGATTATAACATCATGCTCGATTACGATGAAAAGACAAAGTTATTTGCAAGTTTTCTCAAGAAAGAGGAATATAAAATAGCTTTTATAAGAAAAATCGACGAATATTTGAACGGTACTTTTGATCCGGAAAACGCATTGCTCGTGGTCGATAAGCTTGAAAAGAGGATGGAGCCATGGATAGATTATCATCTCGGCATGTGGGCAAAAGGGCAGATGGGTAAGGATAGGTGGAAAAAGAACGTCGAGTATCTAAAGCATTTTATATCGGTCAGGCCAAAGTATGTAAGGATGAATGTTATGGATTTTTTTGGATTTAAAGAGTACAGCGATATGATATTTTCAGCTACGCCTCATGGAAAGGGATCCATCTTCATAGACACCGGCGTATTCGACATACCTCTGGATGGACGCGGTACCTATGCAAATATTCCAATGAAGGTCTGCGCCAAGGCTTCAAAGGGATATAAGTTCTCTCATTTTAACGTTAACGGTTATGAAATAAAAGAGCCGGCATATTCGCTCAATCCCGAAAATAATATGCATATACAGGCGATATTTGTCGAAGATCTCGAGACGCCCGTAGCAGATATAGTGATCAATGAGATCGTAAGATCCGGGTCATGGAAGATAGAGGATGAAGACGGACAAAGGCAGGACTGGATAGAGGTGCACAATACCACAAAACGCGATATAGATCTTACCGGAATGTATCTCAGCGATGACGAGGAGAAGCTTACTAAGTGGCGATTTCCCGGTGTTTCAATAAGCGCGGGTGGTTTTATGGTAATATTCGCTTCCGGTAAGAACAGGACAGACCCTTCTGGTAAATTACACACTAACTTCAAACTATCAGCCGAGCCGGTTATATTGACAGACAGGGACGGGAAAAGAGTGATCGATAAAATTTCGGCAGTTGAAGCCGGAAGCATACCAAAAAACAACTCGGGCATCAAATACCCGGATGGGGCATCGCTGTTCATGCATTCTACAGCGGCAACTCCGGGACGAGCGAATAAAAAATAAGGAGAAAGGTATCGTGGAGACAATGTTCGGGCGGATCAAAATAATAGCAGGAATTATTCTACTGGTTTTTGTGGCGCTCCCCGCGGCCGGGGATGAGAATATGTTGCAGGTTAGGGGTTCAGATACAATAGTGAATCTAGCGCAGAGGCTGGCGGAGGTGTATTCGGAGAAAAATCCGGGCAGGCACGTAGCTGTGACCGGAGGAGGGTCCGGAACGGGCATAGCAGGCCTTCGAAACAGAACAACCGATATAGCTAACTCTTCCAGGCCGATTCGACAAAGGGAAATAGTGGATATGAAGTCAAAAGGGGTCAGCCCCATCGGTATCGTTATAGCCATGGATTGCATCACTTTAATAGTAAATGAAAAAAATAAGGTGGATAAACTTACTATCGGAGAACTTAAGTCTATATTTAGCGGAGATGTAGTCAACTGGAAAGATGTCGGAGGTGACGATATTCCGATAACTTTGTACGGCAGACAATCCAATTCCGGAACGTACGAAGTTTTTAAAGAAAATGTGATAGCCGGCGAGTATTCGGATAAGATGCGCAGGATGAACGGTAATAGTCAGATAGTTGAAAGCATAAAAAATGACATTTCCGGTATTGGATATGTTGGTATCGGTTATGTTCAGGATAGCTCGGGGCTAAAGGCTGTCCGGATAGCCGAAAACGAAAAGAAGGAATATGTAGACCCGAAAAATGCTATCGACGTCGAATCCGGCAGATATCCTTTAACCAGGCCTCTTTACCAGTACGTTGATGGGGCTCCGGCAGGGGCAGTTCTGGATTTTATCAAATTTGAATTAGGCCCCGAAGGCCAGAAGATAGTCAGCGATATGGGCTTTATTTCAATATCCAAAGACTATGAGGAAGAAAATAAGAAGAACGCAGATATTTAAAAGGAGTCCTTTATGGCGAAAGAAAAGATTCTTATAATTGAAGACGAAAAAAACATAGCCAAGCTTATTAAATTTAACTTGGAAAAAAACGGTTATGAAACCATCGCTACTAGAAGCGGGGAGGAGGCTATTCAGATCCTTGGGCGTCATGAGGTTGACCTGATATTGCTCGATATCATGCTGCCCGGCATGAATGGCCTGGAAGTGTGTAAAGAGATCAAGCAGATGAATCGGACAAAAAATATCCCCGTCATCATGCTAACGGCAAAAGGCGAGGAAGTCGACAGGATAGTCGGGTTTGAGGTCGGCGCCGACGATTATATTACAAAACCTTTTAGCCCCAGAGAACTTATACTGAGATTAAAAGCTATTTTAAGGCGTGGCAAGGCCGAGGATACAGTGCGCAAAGAAATACTTTCCGAAGGTGATATCAATGTTGATATATCGAGGCACGAAGTAACCGTGAAAGGCAAGACGGTTGAACTAACCCAGATGGAGTTTAAATTGCTTTGCACGCTCCTTGAAAGACGAGGGCGTGTTCAAACGCGCGACAGTCTTCTTACGGATGTCTGGGGTATTGACACTATGGTAGAAACCAGGACAATAGATACTCATATAAAGTCCTTGCGCTCTAAGCTCGGGAAATCCGGCGACAGGATAGAGACGATACGTGGCATGGGGTACAAATTCGATGATAAGGACGAAGATTAAGCCGTCTCCGTCCCTATTCCTCTCGCGAGCCACTCCGAATATCACGCCATAAACGATATCATTGACTCTTATCCATTATCAGCTATACTATAACTCTGGTGAGAAATATGAAAAATTTTGATGACTTTCCGATAAGGGTCGCATCGATAGATATCGGGTCGAACGCTATAAGGTTCCTCGCATGCGAATTCATGTCCGCCAGCAGATACCGCGTGCTTGAATCGGAGCGCGTTCCGGTGAGGATGGGGCATAACACTTTCATATCCGGGGAATTGTCCGATGAGACGCAAGCTGCGGCGATATCCGCGCTCAAGAGTTTTCGAAGGTCGGTAAAGAGGCTTAAGATAGGCAATTACAGGGCCGTGGCAACTAGCGCGGTCAGGGAGAGCGTTAATGGGGCCTCTTTTGTAAGGCGCGTTAAGCGCGAGGCCGGAATCGATATAGAGATTATTACCGGATCGGAAGAGGCGCGGCTCGTGTATGTCGCGATCAAAAGGAAGATACCATTCGGCTCGCGCAAATGGCTAATAGTAAACCTCGGCGGCGGGAGCGTTGAGGTCTGTTTGGCAAATAATTCCGGGATAATATGGAACCAGACACACACGATGGGCGCTGTCAGGCTTTATGAAGAGCTTGCCTCAGGCGGAAAGGAGCCGTCCCAGTTCAGGCGGCTCATATCGGAATATATTTCGACCATAAAGTTGCCAAAGATGGATAAAATAGATAAACTGGGCGGCTTTATAGCCACTGGAGGCAATATAGAGGACCTGGCAAAGATGGCGAAGACCCCGACCGATGAGGCAGGAACGAGCATTATGCGGAAGTCGACTCTCCGTTCCATGATTTCGCTGTTATCCAAGTTTACCTATGAGGAGCGCATAAAGAAGCTGGACCTGCGCAAGGACAAAGCCGATGTTATACTTCCGGCGGCTTTGCTTTACGAAAAGTTCGCCGACCTTGCGGGCGCCTCAAGGATCGTTGTGCCTTATGTCGGTACGCGGGAAGGTATAGCCTACGACATAGTCGACAACGTTACTTCGCATACGGCGCATCTTCTTGAAAAGGAGAAACAGATTTCCGCTGTCGCAGTTGAGATAGGAAGGCGGTATCAGTTCGACGAGCCTCACGGCCTGCATGTGGCGGAGCTCGCATTATCGATATTCGACCAGATAAAAGATATAGTCAACCCGGAGGCGAACGACAGGAATATACTGCTCGCGGCAGGGATACTGCATGATATAGGGGCCTTTATAAGCTATAAAGGTCATCATAAACATTCGCTGTACCTGATATCGCAGGCGGAGATCCCCGGATTGAACGCGCGAGAGGTTATGATGGCGGCCAATATGGCCAGGTACCACAGAAAGTCCGAGCCTTCGATCAGGCATGAATATTTCGCCAGGCTCACTCCCGGCGAACAGACCAGGGTCATTCGCCTCTCTTCAATATTAAGGATAGCCGATGCCCTCGACAGGGAGCATACCCAGAATGTCAGGCGGGTCCTCGTATCGCTTGAGAGCCCGAACCTGCTCCTTACGCTTGAAGCCGACAGCGATACACAGCTGGAGGAATGGGCGATCAGGAATAAGGGGAGGCTCTTTGAGAAGACGTTCGGCCTGAACGTCATAATAAGGAACAGTTCTTTCAACAAGGAGTGTCTTGTATGAATAACGATGAAATGCTCCCCGGCAAACTGATCGCCGTAGAGGGGCTGGACGGCTCCGGTAAGTCGACCCAGATACACCTGGTCCACCAGTGGCTCAAGGGCATGGGATGCAAGGTCTTCTTCACGGAATGGAATTCGAGCGAGCTTGTTAAGGAGGCCACCAAGATAGGTAAGAAGAAGCAGCTTCTCACGCCGACGACATTCAGCCTGATACACGCGACGGACTTCGCCGACAGGTACGACAGGCAGATGCTTCCGATGCTCAAGGGCGGCTACATAGTCCTTTGCGACAGATATATATTCACATCCTTCGCCAGGGACGGCGTCCGCGGCTGCAGGCCTGACTGGCTCAGGAATATGTACGGGTTCGCGCGCATTCCGGACATAACGCTCTATTTTAAACTTCCGCTTAAGATATCGCTGGAGCGTATACTGTCGGGCAGACCGAAGTTGAAATATTTTGAGGCCGGCATGGATATGGGGTATTCACTCGATATCAATGAAAGTTTCCGGGTATTTCAAGGGAAAGTAATGGAGCAATACGAGGAGATATTTAAAACGTTCCCCTGCATCACCATAGACGCCACGAAGCCTATCTACGCGCAGCAATCGATCGTCAGGAGAGCGATAACCGATAAGCTCGATATATCCCAGTTCCAGAAAGGAGGGGCCAAATGAAAAAGAAACGCTTTTACCATCTCCCTCCTCCGGGCGTCGACCCGTCGAAGCTCACCGGAGTGCTCATCGTCATAGAGGGCATGGATTCCTCCGGCCGCTCCACGCAGATAGACAAGATAGCCCCATGGATAGAGGAGAAGGGGTATGCCGTAGCTCGCGTGGGTTTAAAACGCTCACAGCTCGTAGGGGAGGCGCTCGATGCCGCGAAGCGCGGCAATGTCTTAAGCACCCAGACCATGGCGCTTTTTTACGCTACCGATTTCTACGACCAGCTTGAAAACAGGATACTGACGGCCCTGCGCGCGGGGTATGTCGTCCTGGCCGACAGGTATATATTCACTCTTATGGCCAGAGACATAGTCCGCGGCGTTGAGTACAAATGGGTCAAGTCACTGTACTCTATGGCGGTGATCCCGGAAGCCGTGTATTATCTGAATGTATCATGGCGCACGCGCGTTGACAGGACGTTGTCCGCGCAACATACGCTCGACTATTGGGAATCGGGCATGGACATAGGGCTATCGCGCGACTGGTTCGACAGCTTCGCGATATATCAGAGGCTTATGAGTACGCAATTCAGGCGCCTTCAGCAAGAGTACGGATTCGAGATAATTAACGCCAACCGGAGCTCCGATGAAGTCGACCGCGACCTGAGATCAAAGATAGGGGAGCTTTTGGAAAGGTGGTACCGAAGATGATAAAGGCAACGCGAATAAAGACCAAGTCCGCCCAGGGCGCCCGCCGGAATAAAGAGCTCGTTCGCGAGTTAAAGTATCTCCGGTCGACAGCGAGAGATGTGCTGGTGCGCCATTCCATTAAAATAAACGCGCGCCTGGCCGACATGGCGCGCATATTGGATTCGCGCTCCGGAAATATGAATAAAGCGCGCAAGCCGAATGATAAAGTTATGGGCCAGATGTTGTCCTGTATTCACTCGCTAAGGGTGAAGCCGAAGAAGGGACGGGCTAAGGACTTGCTGCGCATAGAGTCGATAGTGAAGAAGTTGGATGATCTGATGCCATCTCAGCCGTAAAGGCAGGGTTTCGCTCAAACAGGGGGAAAGATATGCAGCCAAGAACTGCCGAAGCCTTATTGGCCGGAATACTAGCCAATCAGCTGCGGCGCATCGAATTTAATTATGACGGAGCGCGCGAAGGATCGGATCCGGAACGCCTGCATGACCTTCGCGTAGCTATTCGAAGGGCCAGGTTCGCGTTGAGGCTATTCGCGCCTTTTGTAGACAGCGCAAAATGCCATAAGATACGCGAATCTCTGGCTGGGCTTAATTCAAAATCCAGCGAAGTCCGCGACTTGGACATCTCTATCGGGCGGCTGAAAATACTATTTATAAAACACAGGATGGATACCGGTATCAGGAATAAAATATTCCGCGAGCTGCTAGAGCGCCATAAACAGGCCAGGCACCACATGCTGAAAGCGCTTACATCTTCGTGCTATGAAGAGACGATATCTTCGATCAGCGGTTTTATAAAAGAGTTGAAGGAAAAAAGATCCGGGTCATGCAAAGGGGAAAATATAGGCAGAATATTCAATAAATTAACGAGAGTTCATGCTGATAAATTATCAAATTGGGGGAACTGGAGCTCAAAAGACCTTTCTTCAAAAGACCTTCACAAAATGCGCATCGATTTTAAGCGCGCCCGATATCTTATGGAGTTTTTATCAGCATGTAATGAGGCGCAAAAAAGTGTTAAAAAATATGAGACTGTATTTGAGTCTTTGCAGGATATTTTGGGAAAGCATCAGGATTCAATGACTGTTATTAAGAATGTTAGGGAGGCCTCTGAAAAAGCCGGCCTCGATGATGTCGATATTAAAAAGATCGTCAAAAGCGAGAAGAAGCGCGCAAAAAAAAGCAGAACCGAATTTGAAAGCAGGTGGGAAAAGTTGCGCCGCCGCAGGATATTGCCAAGATTTTTTAAGTAGAGGACCATATGGTGCAGGCGGAGATGGTCAAGCATCATCCCGAGAGGTTGGTGTAGAAGTTAATTTTTGAAATCCGGATCTGGGGGTGGGATAATAGATGAAAAGATTCATCGCCGGCTGGGCAAAGAACAAGACTTTGGAGTCCATAAAAAATCGCCGCAGTGTAAGGATGTTCACGGATAAGCCGGTCAGTGACGAGGATCTGACGACCATTCTTAAGGCCGCGAATCGGGCTCCGTCGGCCCATAATCAGCAGTCATGGCGATTCATCGTCGTTAAGGGCGAGAAGAAGACCGATCTTGTAAACCTGATATCAGCCAGAGCCGGCGATTTCCCGAAGCCGTCTTCAACGCTTCTTCGTCTGGCATCGCGCAGCATCGCCTCCGCGCCGGTCGTAATCGCGGTAGCGAATAGCGGAGAGCTTATCGCGAGAGGCCCGGAATTATTCAAGATAGACAAGAAAGGCGCCCACGATTTCTTCCGCATCATGGAGATACAATCTTCAGCCGCCGCGGTGCAGAATCTACTCGTCGCCGCGACGTCGCTCGGCATTTCCACCGTGTGGCTCGGCGTGCTCGTGCTCATTAAGAGCGAAGTCCTGCGGTTTCTCGGTGAGCCGGAGGGCGAGTTCATGGCGGTCGTCCCCGTAGGATACTCAGCCAGACCCAGCAATAACGGTCCTCAGAAGCAACCCCTCGATACAGTCGTCAAGACCCTGTAACCTTCGTCCAACCGCCGCGGTTGAATGAGCTCGTCTAACCGCGGCGGTTGGGTGATGGTCCTGTTTTCCCATCGATACTAATGCCTGCTGTTGTGGTATAATATTTATTATCCTGAAGACGATAACGCGATTACAACATAACCAGAAAAGGTCCGTAGCTGATGCCGAATCAAAAGAGAAGGAAGGACGTGCGGAATCTCGCGATAGTCGCGCACGTCGATCATGGCAAGACCACGCTCGTTGATACTCTGCTGAAATTCACCGGCGCCCATAAGTTTGAGGAGGGCGAAGTGACTATCATGGATTCGAACCCACTCGAGAAAGAGAGGGGGATCACGATATTCTCAAAGAACGCCTCCGTTAACTATAAAGGCGTTCAGTGCAATATCGTCGATACTCCGGGGCACGCGGATTTCGGCAGCGAGGTGGAGCGTATTCTTGAGATGGTCGATGGCGTGCTTCTCTTAGTCGACGCCGTGGACGGTCCCATGCCCCAGACGAAATTTGTGCTGAAAAAGTCCCTGGAACTGCATCTAAAGCCTATCCTTGTAATAAATAAGATCGACCGCCCGAATGCCCGTCCGCATGAAGTCGCGGATATGACATTCGACCTCTTCTGCGAACTTAACGCCTCCGATGAGCAGCTCGACTTTCCGATAGTTTACGCCTCGGGTCGCGACGGCTACGCCACGCTCGACCTCGATGAGCCGAGCGACACGATAAAGCCTCTTTTGGATACGATCCTTCACAGGGTATTGCCTCCGATCGCAAATCCCGATCTTCCTTTTCAGATGCTGGTGACGATGCTCGACCATAATTCGTATTTCGGTCGCACGGCGATCGGGCGCATATTCCATGGCTCTGTAAAAGTAGGAGATCCCGTCGCTCTTGTGAAACGCGATGGCACTATCACCTCTAATAAGGTTACCAAAATCATGAAGTATAAGGGTCTGACCCCTATTGAGGCTCCGGAAGCGTCCGCAGGGGATATCATATTGATAATGGGCGTCGAGGGCGTGTCGATCGGCGAAACTATCACATGTATCGACGATCCGAAAGCGCTACCCGCGGTAAAGATAGACGAGCCTACAATATCGATGAACTTTTCACATAATACCAGCCCGCTCGCCGGCAAAGACGGGGGCGTATTCCTGACATCGCGCCACATCCGCGAATATCTGGAACACGAGACGATGGTGAATGTCGGCATAAAGGTCGAAGAGATTGACCGAGGCGAGAGGTTTAAGGTTTCCGGAAGAGGCGAGCTTCATCTGGAGATCCTCATAGAGACTATGCGCCGCCAGGGATATGAACTGGAAGTTTCAAGACCGCAGGTCATATTGAAAAAGATAGGAGACCAGGTCCTTGAACCGGTGGAGATGGTTGTCATAGAGGCCGACAGCGTGTATCAGGGCGCGATCATGCAGGCGCTCGGAGAGCGCAAGGCCCAGATGAAAGACCTTAAGACCACATCCTCTAAAGGCATACGGATGGAATTTATAATCACCTCGAGGGCGCTGATAGGTTTCAGGAGCGAGTTTCTGCTGATAACGCGCGGAAGCGGCGTCATGTGCCAGAACTTTTTGGAATACCAGGCCTATAAAGGCGAAATGCCCCAGCGCCAAAGAGGCGTCATGGTCTCGAATGGAGACGGAAAAGTGATCGCGTTCGCGCTCTGGAACCTGCAGGAGCGCGGGGAGCTATTTGTCGAGCCCGGAGATATGGTGTACGAGGGAATGGTCGTGGGCATACACAGTAAAGGGACCGACATCGTCGTGAACCCGCAGAAGGAGAAGAAATTAAGCAATATGCGCTCTTCGACCAAGGACATGGCGATACAGCTCGTTCCTTCACGGAAGATCAATCTCGAATTCGCTCTTGTTTTTATCGATGACGATGAGCTCGTCGAGATAACCCCTCTCAATATAAGGATTAGAAAGATACAGTTAGAAGAAGTCGACAGGGTGCGAACGGGGCGTAAAGACAGGATATAAACCTGTGAATAGGATACTCGTATTATTAATATGTTTTTTTTCGCTTGTCACTGCGGGCGAAATATTCGCGGTTGAAGAACCAATAAATTTCAGCTACGTATGCCGCGATCTTAAAGGCCTCGAGAGATGGCGCGCCGAGGCCCAGATAAAGAATATTGCCCCCAACATATATGTAATGATCGAGAAAGTCAGCGGCGTCTACTCTTCTTTTAATGGCCCGGTATCTTGGAGGGCCGAGATGAAGTTTGAACGCACAAAAAACAATGTCAGGCCTATCAGTCTGGATAAGCGCGTCTTCGATCAAAACGGCAAGATGATAAGGCGCGAGAGGCAGGACTTTAATCTCGCCGATAACACCGCTACCTGCATTCACGAGGATCCCACAAAAAATCTCTTCCGCACTAAAAAATTCAACTTTAATAAGAATGTTGTGACGAGGCTCTCTTTAGGATTCTACGCCCAGAAATTCCTACAAAACGGCAAGACGAGCGAAAAGCTCCAGATGGTGAGCGAGGAGCCGAATATGTATGATATCGAGCTGAGGCGCGTGGGGAAAGAGATTATTGAAGTAGGCGGCAGTAAAGTTCCGGCATATCGTTTGAGTATCGATCCCCAGCTCGGGCCGCTTAATTTCGTTAAGAACTTCTTCCCGAAATCCTATGGCTGGCATTCGGCGGTGCCTAAGTTTGAATGGCTCGGATATGAAGGGCTCGAAGGCGGTTTGAACTCCGAAAAAGTTAAGATACTTATAACGGAATTGTGATATACTACCTTTTGACGATTCCTAAATAGTAACAGGCAAACCGCTAAAAAATGGAGGTAAGCATGAAAAGATTCGTCGTATTTATCATGGCCGCTGCGATCTTCGTCGCCGCGGATTCTTTTTGCGTAGAGATGAGCGACCTGATGCCTGTCTTAAGGCAGGTGAAAAAGGATATTAATTCTACATTATTGGAAATAGACAAAGACCTTAAGGCCGCGGCGAAGGATCTGTCGACTTTAGATTTCAAAAGCGACGAAGCTCGGAAGATATTGAACGGATTGAGAAAATTCCGCCCGTATGTCATAGACTGCTCGATATTAAACGCCGACGGCATGAAGGTAGCTGTTGAGCCCGAAGATTTTAGAAAATACGAGGATACCGACAGGAGCGGCATACCATACGTAATAGATCTTTTGAAGAATAAGAAGCCGGTATTGTCGAGCGTCTACGCTTCCGAAGAGGGCGTTAATGCTGTAAGCGCGGGGTATCCGATATTTTCAGATAAGGGTGAGCTTTTAGGAGCCGTCAGAATGCTTATACAGCATGAAATATTTTTGAAGCCTCTAGCGGACGGCAAGCCCTGCAAGGTGTGGATGATACAGCCGAATGGCCTTCTCATATACGACCCAGACCCGACTCAAATTGGAAAGAACATATTCACAGACCCTCTCTATAAGTCTTTTGATGACCTGATATCATTCGCAAGGACCGTCGCGCTTTCCTATAGCGGCGCGGGATCGTACGATTTTTACGCCGGCGGACTTGAGGATAAGACTCTCGTAAAAAAAGTGGCCGTCTGGGATACTGTGGGATTATACGGAACCGAGTGGCGGGTGGTAGCGATGGAGATAGATAAACCGGTCGTCGTTGAAACAAAGGAACCGGCAAAAGACGCTAAGGCCAATTAAAAGGATCAGTATGAATAAGGCGGAACTATCGGACCGGCTGGATAGAACGTATGAGATGGAAGAGACAATGGTGGGAATACTGGTAGATCTGTGTCATCCCGAAGCTCTCGACCCGAAACTGCCTCCGGATGTTCGTGAGAAGATCCGCGGCATACTTCTTGGAATAAAAGAGGATTCGATTAGGCATAAAAAGATGGTCCTGGAGATAAAAAATGGCCTCAAGTAAAGTGATCGATACGTACACTCTGAAAGAGAGAGTTCGTCAGCTCTTGGCTATAGATAAGATGGCGATGGATGTTTATATAGACCTTGCGAATAATGTTAAGGACAGGGACCTTAAGGATAAATTTTCAGAGATTGCAGGGGAAGAGGTAAGACATATAGCCCTGTCCCAGGAGATATTGTCGCTACTTGGCGGGTAAAGCATGGCGGGAAAAATAAGATACGGCGAATTATTTAAGATACTCGAGTTCCTGATACTATTTTTATTCCTTCCTACTTATATATTTTATCTGATCGCTCCGCATTGGCCCATAGTTCTTAAAGTCGGATACTATTTTGTGGTCTCCCTGTTTGTATTCCAGGCCGGGATATCCTATCTGTATTCGTTCAGCGCGTTCGGATCCAGCGCCCGGATACATCCCGAAATAATCGCGCGAGATCCCATTCCAAGGACGACTTTTATCGTAAGCGCTTATCTTCCGAACGAAACGGAAGTCATAGAGGAGACGCTTCTAAATATATTGAAAAATGTTGAACGGCCTAAAGGCGGCATCGAAGTCATAGTGGCATACAATACGCCACATATGGAGCCGATAGAACTGCGCCTTAAAGAGCTTGTTTACAAGCGGCCCGAGCTTATATTGGCCAACGCTTACGGCTCGAAGAGTAAAAGCGAGAACCTGAATTATGTGCTCGATTCGGCTTCCGGCGAAGTGATCGTGCTACTGGACGCCGATCACGTTGTGTCGGGGGATTGCTTAAAGCGGGCCTGGAGATGGCTCGATAATGGTTATGATGTCGTCCAGGGCCGATGCAAGATACGAAACGGCGGCGCGAGCATGGTCTCGGCCCTCGTCGAGGTCGAGTTTGAGGCTATTTACGGCGTAAGCCATTACGCGAAATCTAAGGTATTCGACAGCACGCTTTTCGGAGGAACGAATGGATATTGGAAGGCGTCGGTTATAAAGGCGGTCAGATTCGACGAGGACAGGCTTACCGAAGACATCGACGCTACTTTAAGAGCGATCCTTTCCGGAAAACGTTTCTTTCATGATCGTGATATCATTTCTCGCGAGCTTGCACCGGAAACCGTCTCCGGGCTTTGGTTCCAGAGGAAGCGATGGGCTCAAGGATGGTTTCAGTGTTCGGTCAAATACCAGATCCCGATATGGAAGACGCGCTTCCTTAACATATTTCAGAAATTTATGTGGACGACGCTGCTTCTCTGGCGCGTATTCTACGATATAGTCAGCCATTTCTTATGGCCCATCGTCTTGGCATATTGGATATATAAAGGAAAGATGTCATTTCCTATGAACGGCTATATTTGGTTCTCGATATTTTTTACCATGTTTAGCGGGCCTTTCGAGGCCCTGGTCGCTTTTAAAAACTCTTCTAAGCCACGCGCGCCGGTGTTGCGATTTTTATATTACGCGCTTATGTCATTTCCTTACACATTATTTAAAAATACTATCCAGGTAGTGGCGATAAGAGATGAGCTTTTTAAGAAACGGGACTGGGTCGTTACAAAAAGATAGGTGATATGAAAAAGATAAGCGTGGCATTGGCGATCGTGATCACGTGCTGTTTCGCGCTGTCGGCGCCGGCTTTCGGATCTGAAGATTCCGACCGAACGCTCGCAAGCGCCCGGAAACTCGTCGAGGAAAGATCATATGCCGCCGCTCTCGAGGATTATTCCAAAATAAGCGATGAGCTCAGAAAAGATCCGGGGCTCGTCATGGAATGGGCCAGGGTCTACACTTACGCGGATATGCATACCGAAGCTATTCGCCTCTTTGAGGAGGTGCGGACAAAATATCCGGAGAGGGCTCAGGAAATATTAAGGGAACTTGGCGACCAGTATAAATGGAATAAGGATCTTCCGAAGTCTATCGAGACATACGAAGAGGTTTTAAGGAAGGACCCGGGTAATATCACGGCCGAGATCGGGCTGGCTGAGGCGTTGGCGTGGAACGACAAGCATGTCGAGGCGATAAAGAGTTACGACGATGTGCTAAAGAAGGACCCTAATTTTGTTCAGGCGCTTATCGCAAAGGCCGAGGTATTGAGTTGGATGGACAAACTGGAAGAGTCACAAAAGCTCTACAAGCGCGTGCTCAAGATAGATCCGGGCAACCTGAAAGCCAGAATGGGCGAGGCCAGAGTTATGGTCTGGGGAGGGTATCACAGGAAAGCCGTCGCGAAATATAACGCTATATTAAGAGATCATCCGGACGACGCGGAAGCCCTGGAGGGCCTGGCATATGCCTATCACTGGGATGGTAATGAAGCGAAGACGCTCGAGGTCGTTAAGCGCGTGATAGCCATCGCTCCCGGCAGAGAGGCGGCCAGAAATCTTTATATTGATATAAAAAATGCGCGCGCTCCATACGCGGTAAATTATAACTGGTACTGGGAGGATAAGAACAAACTTTCGGTGCAAGGCACCGGACAGAGGATGGGGCTTTATCCGGACGCTTTAACTATGGTGGAAGGTATCTATGAATGGAGAAAATCCAGACAAAAAGGCATGGGCGCTTCGAAAATAAATGTCAGCGGAGTCGGGATAAAGCGCAAGTTTAGCGACCAGATCGAGATGAATTCGTATCTGTACGGGAGTAATTTCGGCCATATAGATTACAGCGCGTTTACGACCGATACCTGGCTGACTATCAGGCCGGATGATGTATGGCGCTTCGATCTCAGTTATAACAGGGAGACTTTTGACGATGTGGGGTCGATATATAACAAGATAATAGTTAATAGCGGCGGCGCGTCGTTTGATTTCAAACCCGACCGGTTTTTTTTCGCGTCCGCAAGTTTTAAGCGCGGGCTATATTCGGACGGCAATACCCAGAATACCGTTTTTGTAAAGGCGGAATACAGGCTATGCCAGAAGCCATATATGAAGGCTTACTACAATTACTATTATTCAGGGTGGGGCAAGATGATGAACTCCGGATATTTTAACCCCAAAAAAGAGGACTCTCATTCAGGAGGCGGTTATATAAGCTTCGACCTTACCGAGAAGCTCTTTGTCGAAGGCCAGGGATCGGGCGGATATGAATATCAGACGCCAAAAGCCTATCACCCCACATATTTTTTCGGGGGGTCTCTAAACTATCGGATCTCTTCAAATTGGACGGCGTCTCTCCATGGGGAGACATTCCGGGCATTCGTGGATGCCAATTCAAACGGATATTCGAGGCAAGCCGTTGTTCTTAGCGTTACTTACAGCATGGGCGCCGAGGCTCCGGAACTCTTCAGGACCACGAGGCCGTCCCGTCCGGTGACAGGGCGATAAATAGCATAATAAGCTAAGGCACTCGATCATTAGCTAAAAGCCCCCTAAAAATCTCGAGGGGGCTTTTAATTTTTCCGCGCGACTACCATTATGCGCTAGCACTTACATGCTTCACAAGCGCATGGAGCGCACTGACAGTCTTTACTTTTTTCCGCATGCGCCGTTGTTAATACCAGTGACAGCGTAACGAAAGCGACTAGTGCGATTGCGATAAGTGTTTTCATGACATCCTCCTTTCTCGAAAGCATTCAAATATGAGGTCGGTCGATCTATCAAAGCTTCCGGAATTGACGGATAAGACCGAGCACTTCCTTCATCTTTTTGTCCTTTTCGGATTCTGAAGAGCCATGGACCGCTCCTCTGACGCAATTTTCAAAATGCGTCTCCAGTATCTTGTCTTCGACCCTGGATAGCGCCGCCATAGCGGCGTGTATCTGGTTGAGGATATCCACGCAATATTTACCCTCCTCGATCATCCTCTGTATTCCTTTTACCTGTCCCTCTACGCGCTTAAGAGCGACTATGTTGATCTTATGATCCGGATTTTTTTTCATATCTACCCCTCCTCTAAATATAAGTATACCATACCCCCCTAGGGTATGTCAAGTCTGTTTTTAATAAAATCAGAAGACAGCATTTTCTGACAATCAATGCGTTCGTTTCCAACATAATACTTGCCATAGGTTTTTGTTTGAGTTATTATTGACTTATAAAATAGGAATAAAATGGAAGGCGCAAGTCTCCATTAAAGGATAAGTAATATATGGGTGAAGCGAATAGAAAATCAAAACCGGACCTGAAACAGGCCTACGAAAAACTGAAAGAAGCCCACGGCGAGATAGTGGAGGCCTACGAGGATATGTTCTTAAGGCTTGCCATAGCTTCGGAGTATAAAGATCCCGGCATCGGTGGGCATATCAGGAGAGTGAGCGATTATTCCACGGCTATAGCTAGATCCATGGGGCTTCCCGAAGGCGAAGTGTTGATCCTGCGTTACGCCAGCATGATGCATGATATAGGAAAGGTCGGCATACCGGACAGGATCCTTGAAAAAGAGACGGCCTTGACGCAGGAAGAGCGTAAAGAGATGGAGACGCACACCGTGATCGGGAAAAGTATATTTGAAGGATCCGGGTCTCCTATGATCAAAGCGGCCGCCGAGATAGCCTTCTGTCACCATGAAAAATACGATGGCACCGGCTATCCAAAAGGCCTTAAGGGTGAAGCGATACCTCTTTACGGCAGGATAGTCGCGGTGGCGGATCATTTCGACGCTTTTGTCTCAAAGAGGATCTATAAGAGCGCGCATAGCTTCGATGAAGGCATAATGGAGATAGAACAGAATGCGGATATATTTTTTGATCCGCAGGTGGTGATAGCTTTTATTAAGGTCAAAAATACGATAAAAGAGATCTTGAGCGCAAGCGGTGTCATAGAGGATTTCGCGAAGAACGGTTCTTAAAAGTTAAAAGGGGTCCGACCCCTTTTAAAAAAAGGAGGCGGGTCATGTCGATAGTAAAAGAGTTTAAGGAATTTGCTGTAAAAGGCGACGCGGTGGATATGGCGGTGGGTATAATAATTGGAGCTTCTTTCGGTAAGATCATAAGCTCCCTCGTTAACGATATAATTATGCCGCCGCTTGGAATGTTGATAGGCGGCGTGGATTTTAAGAACCTTAAGATAATCCTTAAGGCCGCGACCCAGGATGTTCCGCCGGTCCCTGCGGTATCGATCAATTATGGGCAGTTCATAAACGTGGTCATCGATTTTGTGATAGTAGCGTTCTGCATCTTTTTGGTAGTCAGAGGCATTAGCGTTTTGAAGAAAAAGCAGTAATAGAGGTTACCCCGATGATCAAAAAAATACTTATCTCTTTAGCGGTAATTGTCATTATCGTTTTAGCGGGCATCTGGATATTTATCGCTACATTCGATATCAATGCTTACAGGTCCGCTATAGCGCAGAGTATCTCCAAGATAGTCGGCAACGCAGTCGAGATAGACCATCTTTCGCTTTCATGGAAAGGGCGGATAGTTTTAGGGGTAGATGGTTTCAGAGTGATAGATCAGACCGGCGGAGCCAGGACAATCGTCATGTCGGTAGGACATGCCGATGCAACCATTGAGCTTACATCGCTTTCCGGAGGAGACGTAGATATTTCTTCAATAACGATCATTCAGCCGAAGATAGTCGTTATCAGAGAAAAGTCCGGATCTATAAAGGTCAGCGGCGTTGAGATAAATAAGACGGCATTGCAAACCGAAGGCGCAGTCGCTCAGGCGTCTATGGCTGACATAGAAGGTTTTAATATCCGGTCTATCGAGATCAGGGATGGCATAGTGGGCGTGCTCGACATGACCACGGATCCGGCATCCGAGATCGCCATGCGAAAACTCGACGCGGATATAAAGAATGTTTCGATGGCCGGCCCGGTCGATTTCACCTTGAAAGCCGCGCTGGCAAGCGATGTTCAGAATTTCGAGATGAAGGGTCGATCGGGAGGATTTGTCACCGGGGAGATATATATTAAGGATATGACCGCGCGCTTTGATCTCGGAGCTCTTAAGAAGGAAGCTTTCTTCGGCGCTTTTCCAGCGCTTGCCAAGGCCGGGCTCACCGAGCCTCCCACGGGTGAATTTAAAACTACGGTCAGGAATATTGAGATATCCGGAGGTAAACTCGGGAAGATATCCGCGGACGCCGATCTTGCCGGCGGAAAACTCACTTTACGGCAAGTTCGGGTACCCGTGGAAGATATAACGGCATCGCTGTCTATTGAGGGTTCGGAATTTTCGATAAAGTCCTTTTCGGCGAGGATGGCCAATGGCAAGGTCTCCGCTTCATCACAGTCAAAAGATATATTTAAATCGCCCAAGACTTCCCTGAAGTGCAAGCTCGATGTCCAGGGTCTCGGCGCTTTTATACTGTCGGTTACCGGCACAAAACAGAATATCGATGGCGACCTCAGTCTTTATTTTGAAGGTTCGATGACCGGTATAACACAGCCGGAGATAGTAAGTACTCTCGCCGGCAGCGGCACGCTCTCTCTTGATAACGGAGTCATAGTGGATACCAATGTCATGGCCGACAGCTTAAACTCGCTTACTCTGTTTCCCGGCATGCTCGATATTATGTCGGGATTTGTGCCTCCGGATGTTAAAAATTCATTCGGAGAAAAGTATACCATCCTTAAGCCGATGTCCAGGCCCTTCACCGTAGAGGGCGGGTACATAATCCTGCCTGATATAGTCTTTGAAACTGATGTTGGCGATATGCGCGGCGACGCCACCGTGTCTTTTACCGGTGACCTGTCGATGAAAGGCGCTGTTGAATTCACCGACACTGTCTCCGGATCCATAGAAAAGGCTGTGCCGCAGACACAATATCTTAGAAACGCTAATAAGCTTATCGAATTTCCAATTGCTATTAAAAGCGGAAGCGGCGGTTTTCGCGTTATACCAGATCTGAAGTATGTCGGCAAGAAGATAGCTCTTGGCGGGGCCACCGACGCGGCTGCGGGTTTTTTAAATAAACTCGCCGCTTCCGCGGAGCCCGCGCAGCCTTCGAATTGATATGAAAGAGAAATAGATTCGTGTTTATAGCGGGAAAAAAGTAGCCGACGTTTAAACGCCGGCTACTTTTTTATATATCCGAAATCGCATTACTCAGATTCCGGTTTCAAATTTTCCTCGGGCGTTACTATGTTTGAGGTTGCTTTTATAAGGTCCAATAGGCCCGACATTGTGAGTGTTTCGTGGCCTTGAGCCAGGGTGGAGACGGCCGGCTGGGCTAGTGAAGAAGTCGTGGGACTCTGAAGCTGTACAGTGGCTTCAGGTCTCATATCTTTTTGCCCGACGGAATCCTTAATTAACTCACCGATCTCTTTTTCTCTATCTTCCACGGAGGCAGGGGAGATATCGGCGCGCACAGGAAATACCAGCGTGATAGTGAGTATGGCTATAAATATTACCGCTACGATGTGTCTCATAAATCACCTTTAGCTGTACATTTAACTTTATCATGTCCTAACATAAGTATAGCACATATTCCCGGAAAAACAAGCCAAGTGCGATTTTTATAATAATTGTTAGGAATATATGATATCTTAATATCACCGATTATGAATATGATGAGATTGAAAGATATATTCAAAAAAGAACACATACCAATCGCTCTAGCTCTTCTCTTGAGCGCCGGATATATTTTAGCATCAACTAATATTCCGCAATTCGAGACCCTCAAGGCTAACGCCGCGGACATCCTCATACAGCAGAGATGTCGTTTTTCGTCCCCTCCGGAAGAGATAAAAGATATCACGATCGTAACGATAGATGAGGAATCGCTTAGGCGCCTTCGTCAGCGCTGGCCCGTAAGCCGCGGCATATACGCGGCTCTTATTGACAGGCTTTCGCGCGACGGATCAAAACCCCTCGCGACAGGCATGGATCTCTTCTTTTCCGGTGCAAGCGAACGCCCGGAAGATGATATGCTTCTGGCTGAATCTATGAAGAGATCCGGGAATTCCGTTATAGCGAGCTATGTGAGCGAATCCGGAACTATAATAAAGCCGGAGGAGGCGCTGGCGCAGGCGGCAGCAGGTATTGGATTCGTCAGCGCTCCGCGAGACGGGGATATGGTCGTCAGGGAGACTTATCCCGTGGTGCCGCTTACGGACAGCGGATTTATTTACTCCTTTCCTCTGGCGCTATACGGTAAAAGCCGCGGAATATATCTCGATAAGGCTTATTACAGAGCATCGGATTCGAATATTCTCATACCCGGCCTCGAGAGCGGCGAGGGCGCGCGAAAGATACCTGTCGATCCTATCCGTAGGACGATGCGGATAAACTATTTCGCTCCTATGGGGGGCTTTAAGACCATCCCTTTATGGAAGGCGCTCTCTTCCTCCGGACTCGATGGATTTTTTAAGGATAAGATAGTGCTCATCGGCACGATAATAGAGATACATCACGATGTCTATCCCACGCCGCTCGGCATAATGCCGGGAGTCGCGATAAATGCCAATATCGTTTTGGATCTGATGTCCCAGCGCCAGCTTGTTTGGTTACCTTTTTGGATAATGTGCCCGATACTTTTAGCCGCGGCCGTTATCGTGGGAGCCGTTACATACCGCTTAGGGATGCTTAAGGGCGCCGCCATAGGAACCTGTCTTTTAGCCGCAGGATTTATTCTGGCGTCGTTATGCGTTCGGAGCGACCGGATATTTGACCTCTTCGGATTTGCGTTTACGTCGATATCCTCTTTTACGGGAGTTTCGATCTGGATGAGCCTTTCGACGCTTATAGAAAATGCGCGTTTGAGCGGACTGGTCATGACCGATGCCCTGACAGGAATGTTCACGTACCGCTATTTTGAGCTTATACTCCAGAGGGAGGCGGCGTCGGCGCTTGATAAGGGCGCGGAAATGTCGCTGGCAATTTTTGACATAGACGATTTTAAGAAGATAAACGATACTTACGGCCATAAAGCCGGCAACGACGTTCTGCGCGGCGCGGCGGCAGCCATAAAAGACCATGTCCCGGCGCCCGGCGTCGTGGCAAGATTCGGCGGAGATGAATTTGTAGTCGTCCTGCCGGGCATCCATTCCGGCGAAGCGCTCGCTATAGCGTCGCGCGCTATCGAAGCGGCCAGGACCCTTGCTTTTGCCTGGCTGCCTAAAGGGCGCGCCATTACAATGAGCGCCGGCCTGGTAACGACCGGGTGCTCTCCGGATATGGCGGGCAAGGACCTCGTAAAGGCAGCGGACGCGGAACTTTATAAGGCGAAGGCTTCCGGAAAGAACAGGGTTTCAGCGGCATAAAATATGAACTTGACGAAGAAGATGCTTACGGCAGTATTATCGATGTCGATAATTATTTTTCCATGCTTCGCGCTCGCGCAGCAGATATCCCTGACCGATGCGCAGGCCGATTGGATAGGGAACAGGATATTCCTTAACGAGTGCGGCGGGAAAGAGGAGAATATCGTCTGTTGGAACGAGGGCGAGGATTTCATGTCGCTCGGCATAGGGCATTTCATATGGTACCCCAAATACAAAAAAGGGCCGTTTGACGAAAGTTTTCCGGCCATGCTGAAATTTCTAGAAGAGAGGGGTGCGATCTTACCGGATTGGCTTAAAAAAGAAGATGGATCGTATTGCCCCTGGAGAAGCCGCGAGGAGTTTCTTCTGGATCGGCAAAACCCGAAGATCCGGGATCTAAGAAAAGTTCTTAATCTGACCAGGGCTTTGCAGTTAAGATTTATCATAGATCGGCTTAATAAAGCTTTGCCGAATATGCTTGCCGCCGCCCCGAAAATGTCCCGGTCGGAGATAGAAAAGCAATTTTATCGCACCGCCGCCACCCCTGCCGGTTTATACGCGCTCGTGGATTACGTTAATTTTAAAGGAGAGGGCATTCTCTCTACCGAGGGTTACGGAGGGCGCGGATGGGGGCTTTTACAGGTATTGGAGGGGATGGAGGGGAGCGAGGCCGGAGAGCCGGCGATCCGCGAGTTTGTCAGGGTGGCCGAAGGCCTGCTGACGGAGCGTGTAATAAATTCGCCTCCCGGGAGGAATGAAGAGAGATGGCTGGCCGGATGGAAAAACCGGCTGAATACATATATCGATTCGATACCGGATATCCCGGAGTGATTTTTTAAGGATAAATAAAAAAGGAGGCTCCTATGCGTTTTGCAAAGTTTTTTATCGCTCTTTTCGTGACCTGTCTGGCCGTTTTTGGGTCTTGCGCGTTTGCTATCGACGGGATAAATATCCCGGATGCCATGACCGTCATACATAACCGTAAAAGCGTCAGGAACTTCACGGGACAGATCGTCGATAAAAAGATGCTGGAAAAGCTAGTTCGCGCGGGCATGGCGGCTCCGACGGCGGTTAATATGCAGCCATGGGCGTTCGTGATCGTCACCGACCGCGCCGCTATGGATGCCCTTGCCTCGGTTTTGCCTTACGCCAAGATGCTCGATAAGGCGGGGGCCGCTATAGTGGTTTGCGCTATCCCGGCTAAGGCGTACGGAGGAAGCAAGGAGTTTGCTGTCATAGATGGCACTTGCGCGAGCGAAAATATCCTGCTCGCTGCGGAGGCGCTCGGTTTGGGAGCGTTATGGACGGCCGCTTATCCGGATGAAGAAAGGATGGGCGCGGTGCGAAAGACGCTCGGTATCCCGGAAGATATCATTCCTCTTAATGTTATCCCCGTTGGTTATCCTACGGGCGTCGATAAGCCGAAAGACAAATATAAGCCGGAAAACGTCAAATGGGAGCGCTGGCAGTCTTAGCGCCTCGTAACCTCGTAGGTTAACGGTGGTAAATGCGATGTAAGTGTTTGACAATGAAGGCGTAATGATGTAATCTTCTTATCTATAGGGTTGTTTTATGAGAACTATCAAAACAGGAGGGAAGTATGCTTAAACGGAACGGTGTTCTTAAGTCTATTGCAGTGGTGATGCTGTTTTCACTCGCCCTGTGCGCCTATGTTTCAGGGGCTTGTGCTCAGGAAGCGGCGGCTCCGTCCAAAACTACTCTCGACAATCTGATAGCGGCATATAACGGCGAGAAGAACGCCAACGCCAGGTACCTCGCTTTCGCCGAAAAGGCTAACGAGGAAGGGTATGACATAGCGGCCAGCATGTTCAGGGCGGCCGCATTAGCCGAACAGGTGCATTTCGATCGCCATGCCGAAATTATTAAAAAACTCGGCGGTACGCCGGCGGCTGTGATCGAAACTCCTGTTGTGAACAGCACAAAAGAGAACCTTGAGGCGGCGTTTAAGGGTGAGACGTATGAAAGTGAAGTTATGTATAAGGAATTTCTGGCGCAGGCCAAAAAGGAGAACTTACCCGAAGCCGTAGACGTCTTTGAGGATGCTCAGGCCGCCGAAGGCGTTCATGCCAAAATGTATACCAGAATGCTCGTTACTCTTGAATCATCCAAAGGCCTGACTAAAGTATTCTACGTATGCCCGGTCTGCGGGAATATCGTGGACGCTATAACCACGGCGATGTGTCCGATCTGCTCGGTCGATACGCGGAAATTTAAGATGGTGAAATAAGGGGAATGCCGGTCACATGTCTAAGATAAGGGTCGCTATAATAGGGGTCGGTAACTGCGCTTCTTCGCTCGTTCAGGGCATAGAGTACTACAGGAAAGCGAAGGGCAAAGATTTTATACCCGGGCTCATGCATGTCGATCTGGGCGGTTATCACATACGCGACATAGAGTTCTCGGCGGCTTTCGATATCGATAAGAATAAGGTCGGTAAGGACCTGGCCGAAGCCATCCATACAAAACCCAATAATACGAAAGTGTTCGCTAAGGTCCGGCGTCTGGGCGTAAAAGTCCATCGCGGGATGACCCATGACAGCCTCGGAAAGAATCTGGCTAAGATAATAACCAAGGCTCCCGGCAAAACAGACGACGTGGCCGGCATATTGAGACGGACGAAGACCGACGTGGTCGTTAATTATCTTCCGGTCGGTTCGGAAGAGGCTACTAAATGGTATGTCGAGCAGGTGCTGAACGCCGGATGCGCTTTTATTAACTGCGTGCCGGTCTTCATCGCGCGCGAAGAGTACTGGCAGAACCGTTTTAAGGAGAAGGGGCTGCCAGTCATAGGCGACGATATAAAATCGCAGGTTGGCGCTACTATATTGCACCGAGTGCTGACGAATCTCTTCCTGGACCGCGGGATGCCGATAGTTCACACCTATCAGCTTAATACCGGCGGAAATACGGATTTTCTGAATATGAAAGAAGAGGATCGTCTCGTATCGAAGAAAATATCGAAGACGAACGCTGTCGTCTCCCAGATACAGAACAGGGGCATGAGCATAAATAAAGACGATGTGCATATAGGCCCCAGCGATTATGTGCCGTGGCAGAAAGACAATAAACTCTGTTTTCTGCGCATAGAGAGCCTGCATTTCGGTGATATACCGATGAATCTGGAGTGCCGCCTTTCCGTGGAAGATTCGCCGAATTCGGCGGGCGTCGTCATAGACGCGATCCGGTGCGCTAAGATAGCCCTCGATAACGGCCTGTCGGGCGCGCTTCTTGGCCCGTGCGCATACCTGAAAAAATCGCCCCCCGTTCAATACGACGATAATACGGCCAGGAAGATGATGGAAGATTTTATCGCTGTCTACGGAAGAAGACATAGAAAGAGAAGATAGTCTTAAATGGCCGATCCTCTTGGTAAGCTCATCCGCTTTGTCGCGAAGTATCCCGGCGCCGTTCTGGCAAAGACTAAAATAACGCCCGATCAAGTAACGCTTTTAGGATTTTTGGTTAACTGCGTCGTCGCTTATTTCATAGCTACAGGCCGGCTCGGGAACCTGCTGGTTGGCATGCTCATATGGGGCGCCGGATTTTTTGACGCTCTCGACGGAAGCGTTGCCAGGGCTACCGGCCGCGTCACCGTCTTCGGTAATTTCCTTGATTCGGTCCTCGACCGCTATTCAGACTCGGTCATCTATCTCGGCATCCTTTATCGATTTTCGCTGCAGGGGAATACGGACTATGTCATATTGACCGCCATAGCGATGATGGGGTCTCTGGCAGTAAGTTATACAAGGGCGAAGGCGGAGTCTCTGAGACTTACCTGCGAAGTCGGGATAATGCCACGGACCGTCAGGATACTCATACTCGGCGCCGCTTTTTGCGTAGGACAGGCCTTCTGGGGGCTTTTGATAATCGCTGTTCTGTCTCACCTTACAGTTATTCAGAGAATCCTTTACGTTCGTAAAGATCTGCGCAAAGCCCCATGATCAAATTCATATTTGTATGCCTTTGGTATTTACTTCCGGCGGCTCTCGGCAATCACGCGGCTTCATGCGGCAACCGGCTGTGGTTACCGGCGTTACTTAAGGATCCTCTCGCTAATATAGCCGTGCCGGTGGATCTCGGAAGAAAATGGCGCGGGGTGGAGATATTCGGGAAGAATAAGACATATAGAGGTCTAGCGGTCGGAGCTATAACCGGGGTCCTGGTAGCCGGGCTCCAGGCTGCCCTATTTTTTAATTTCAATTTTTTCGCGAAGAGTACGATCATTGACTATGGATATGTCAATTTCGCTCTATTCGGATTTCTTATGGGGACAGGGGCGCTAGTCGGAGACTTGGTGAAGAGCTTCATAAAACGAAGGCTCGGCAAACCTTCCGGCAAGCCGTGGTTTCCGTGGGATCAGCTCGACTGGATCATCGGGGCAATGGTTTTAAGCTCGATCGCATTCGTCCCGCCCGCCGATGTAGCGATCGTTACGGCCGTTATTTATGTGGGCGTTCATTTATGTTCCGACAGGATCGTATGTATGATGGGTATCAAAAAAAGAGAGGAAGTGAATTGATCGGGATTGGCAGATTTATTCACAGCGTCTTCTTCTGGCTTCTGGTATTCTTCTATAGTCTGATCGTGCACGTTTCTTTCTATATAACGGCGCTTTTTATAAAAGGTGAAGACGCGAAGGATAGATTCTACCAGAATGGGGCAAAGCTCTGGGGGGCAGTAATAGCAAACGCCTCTCTTATTAAGATAGAAGTTTCGGGCCTGGAAAATATCCCCCTCGATACCAATGTCATCTTCACGCCGAACCATCAGAGTTACCTGGATATATTTGTACTGCTTAAATATTTGCCTCAGCCATTCAGATTTATAGTGATGAGAGATCTTTTCAAGGTCCCGGTAATAGGGTACTACATGACCCGGGCGGGGTTTTTATCTCTGGACCGGAAGGACCGGAAGAGTTCCATTAAAACTATCCATCACATCATAGATCTGCTCGGTAAGGGCGAGTCGTTCGTTATCTTCCCGGAAGGAAAATTGACGGCCGATGGCAGTATCGGTGAGTTTGGCAGGGGGGCGTCGATCATAATACAGCGCAGCAGGAAGCCAGTAGTTCCTATATTGATCGAAGGGACTTTTAAGGCGTTGCCTAAAGGAGCATGGATGCTCTCCGGCTCGCGGGTCAGCGTAAGGATAGGGAAACCGGTATATTTCGATAGATATTGCGACGATGTTAATAAGACCACTTCGATGGAACTGGCCGCCCGGCTTAAAGGGATAGTTGCCGGACTTTCCGCCGGAGTTTAAAATAGGGTACCAATGGAAAAATTCTTCAAATTAATGCACGCGATAATATGGTGGGCCGATTGGGTATTGATAATGCTCTTAGGGATCGTATTCGATTCGGTCATCTGGCCCGGCAACAGGAAGATGTACAGAAAGAGCGAGCGTTTCTGGGCATGGAGCCTTATGAAGCTGGGAGGAATAAAACTCCGGATAGAAGGGCAGGCGAATCTGCCTGAAAATGAAACGGTCGTGTATATGGCTAATCACCAGAGCGATCTGGATTGGCCGATAATCTTCATGTCGATCCCGGGGCTGTATCTTTTTCTGGCGAAAAAAGAACTTTTTGAAGCGCCGGTATTCGGAACGTACATGAGGATCCAGAAATATATTCCCATCGAAAGGGATAATATAAGGAAGTCCTGGAAAACATACCAGAATATCATAAGTCTGATAAAGAGCGGGAATTCCATAGTCATATACCCCGAAGGCACCCGCTCGCACACGAAAGAGTTGCAAAAGTTCAAATCGTTCAGCTTTGCTTTTCTGCATGAGGCACGGGTCAGGGTGGTCCCGGTGGCTATCTCCGGAAGTATAGACATCCAGAGAAAGGGCAGTAAGTTCATAAACCCCGGTAAAGTGAAGGTGACGATATTGCCGCCCGTAAGCTTAGAAGATATTTACGGCCTGGACAATAAGGAGTTCTGCCTGGAGGCGTCGAAGAGGGTGAGACAGGCGCTTTTGTCAGTCCTGTCGTAACCCCCGACCAACCGCCCCGGTTGGTCGAATAAGAGTGTGGATATATTCCGGGTTTAGTGGTACAATAATTATCGATAATTTCAAGCGCGTGAAGCTGTGGTGTAACTTAAAAAAACAGGGGATCTATAATGGGAACTAAAAGATGCTGGCAGATAAACGTCGTCCACGGATTTCGTCAAAGAAAGACCAGGACTACCGTAGCCGAGAGAAAGAAGGTCAGGAGGCTCGCGGTCCGCAAGATAGTGGCCGAGCTTAAAGCGGCGGGTAAGAAAGTCGACCTGCAGGCTATCAATCAGGATGTAGTGAATATATATCGCAGAAGGAAGCACGTCAATAAGAAGAAGTAAGTCATATTCACCCATCTACCCACATGCGTCAAAAGAGCAGGGTAGATGGGTTTTTTTACGGCCAAAATTTTATATTGAATTTAAATCCGGCGGCGGATCTATATGATGGATAAGGAAGAAGCGTTAAGGCTTAAGATGGCTTCGCTCGGCATCCGGGAATCCGACATAGAAGAGATCTTCATTCGCTCCAATAAGCCCGGAGGGCAGAAGGTAAATAAGACTTCCGCGAGCGTATATCTTAAACACAGGCCGACCGGCATAGAAGTTAAGTGCCAGGAGGCACGTTCACAGGTCCTGAACAGATTTCTCGCCAGGAGGATACTCGCCGGCAAGATAGAGACGCTGGTCCTGGGCAGGGAGTCGGAAGAGCAAAGGCGAATAGAGAAGATCCGGCGCCAGAAACGCAGGCGTTCCCGCAGGGCCAAAGATAAGATGCTTACGGGTAAGAGATTCCACTCAGAAAAGAAAGCTCTGCGAAGACCTCCTTCCGCAGAATAAAACTATGATATCCATAAAAAACATTTCAAAACAATACGCCGGCAGAGTACTATTTTCGGACGCCAGCTTCGATGTTCTGGAAGGGGAGAAGATCGGCCTCGTGGGCCGTAACGGCCACGGCAAGACCACTTTATTCCGGATCATATCCGGAGAAGAGGAGCCCGACGAAGGCAAGGTCTACATGCCGAATAATTACAAAGTAGGTTATCTCGGCCAGCATCTTACATTTACCAAGCCTACGGTTCTGGAGGAGGGGTGCGTCGGCCTGACTCCCGACGATGCTGGGAGCGAGTGGAAGGTAGAGAAGATACTTTCCGGGCTCGGGTTTTCGGAGGAGGATCTTAAGCGCCATCCTTCCGAATTATCGGGTGGATTTCAGATGCGAATAGCGCTGGCTAAGGTCCTGGTTTCGGAGCCCAACATGCTGCTCCTGGACGAACCGACGAACTTCCTGGATATAGTTTCGATAAGATGGCTTGAAAAATTCCTGCGCAGCTGGAAGGGCGAGATCATCGTGATAAGCCACGACAGGGATCTCATAGACAGCGTTACGACCCATATAGTAGGCATACACCGCGGCTCGATAAGGAAGCTTAAGGGGACTACGGGGAAATATTACACTCAGATGCAGGATCAGGAAATTATACACGAAAAGAAACGCAACGAAGACGAGAAGAAGCGTAAGCAGATCATGGAATACGTGAATACTTTCCGGGCCAAGGCCAGCCACGCGAGGACGGTCCAGTCCAATATTAAAAAACTTGAGAAGATGGAGAAGTTGAATAAGCTCGAAGAGATCCACACTCTTTCGTTCTCGTTTAATTACGAACCGCTGCGCGCCGGTCAGGTGATGGATGTGAATGACCTCACATTTTCATATGACGGCAAGGATCCGTATCTTATAAACGGCCTGAATTTTACCGTGAACAGGCACGACAAGATATGCATTATCGGGAAGAACGGAAAAGGCAAGACCACACTCTTAAAATTGATAGCAGGCATCCTTAAGCCGGTAAGCGGCATGGTGAAGACCCATACGGCCGCGCTTCCGGCTTATTACGAGCAGGCGAATACGGCTGACCTTAACGGCGAGCTAACGGTCGAAGAGGAGATATCGGTCGGGCGCGGGCATATAGACAAGTCGCGCGTGCGCGGGATATGCGGCGCCATGATGTTCTCGGGCGACGACGCCGAGAAGAAGATAAAAGTCCTTTCCGGAGGCGAGAGGAGCCGGGTCCTTCTGGGAAAACTTCTGGTGGCGCCGTCCAATATCCTGTTCCTGGACGAACCCACACACCATCTCGATATCGAATCCTGCCAGGCAATGATGGACGCTGTAAGGGATTTCGAAGGCGCGGCGCTCGTGGTGGCGCACGACGAGCATTTCTTAAATGAAGTGGCGACCAAACTTATCGTATTTAAAGAAGGCAGGGTATTTTTATATCCCGGCAATTATAAAGAGTTCCTGGAAAGGATCGGATGGGAAGAGGGTGATGGCACTAAAAGCGCCGTAAAGCCACCCGTTTCTCCAAATTCCGGTGTTTCTATTTCCGAGCCCCAATCCTCATCTCCAGCCGTTCCCGCGGCACCCGCGCCGGCAGGTCCATCCGCGCAGAAAAGCGAGCGAGATAGCGGTGTAAAGGGGTACAGTAGTAAAATGAAAAGAAAAGCGCGGGCGGAATTCATCGTGACCAGATCTAAAATTTTAAAACCTCTCGAAGAGAATATAAAGAACCTGGAGGATGAGATAATCTCTTCCGAAGCCAGGGTAAAGATAGTCAATGATGAACTTGCCAGGGCCTCGGCTAAGGGCGGTCTCGGAGCTATACGGCGGAGCGAATTTTCGAGGGAACTGAAAGAACTTGCGGAAAAGATAGATTCCGGTTACGCCCGGCTCGAGGTCGCCGCTAAAGAATATGAAGACCAGAAGAGAAAATTTGAGAATTTTGATGAGTAAGAGCCGTATAAAGTGTATAATATAGTTAATAAAAAAAGGAGGAAGCGCGATGAAGAGATTTATGGCAGTAGCGGTTTTGGTTTCGGTGTTATTTTTTGCGTCGAATACCGCGGTATTCGCTTCAACGGAACTTCAGAAATATTTAAAAGGGCATAATTCGATGAAGGTCTGCGTTGAGCTTATCAATTCTTCCGCGGATGACAAAGTAGACGTGGCTTTATTGAAAAAGATGATAGAGGAAGCTTTCGCTACGCGTAAGGCCTATAGTTTTACGGTAGTTCAAACGCCTCAGGACGCGGATATCGTATTCAAGGGAGATATTAAGGAATATATATGGGCGAAGGACGATCCTGTCGACGAGGTGTACGGCATAGGCGCCGCGGCGATGGATGCCGCTATCATCGAGAACTACGCCCGTATACAGATACAGTCGGAGATCATCGATATAAAGAAGAACTCCGTCCTATGGAGCGATAAAGTCAAAGCGACGATGACGAAAAAAGATATGCCGATAGGGGATAGCTACGCGCTCATATATCCTAAACTCATAAAATCCGAGATGATAGAAATATTCCGAAAGCCTAAACAGAGCGTGATGTAGCGGATATTTCAGGGGCAGCGGGCATCCTATGCGATTTATTATATCGATACTGATATGGATAGCGGGGGCTGTAATAACAGCCGCCGCTTTCCTTTCAAGCCTCATCATAAAGAAATTCCCATTCCCTATTGCCGATCGGGAAAAGCTGGTCCACTCGCAGTGTTTTTGGTGGTCCGATGCCATCATAGCTTTGAACCCATTCTGGAAGATCAAGATAGAGGGCCTGGAGAATATTGAGGCCAATAGGACATATGTGATGGTGGCAAATCACCAGAGCCTTGCCGATATTGTCATAATCTACCAGACTCACATGTACTTTAAGTGGGTGGCTAAAAAAGAGCTCCTAAAAGTGCCTTTTATTGGGGGTCTTCTCGGGGTAAATGATCATATACTGGTTTCCAGGGATGAACTAAGCAGCATAAAGGAAGTCTATCGAAAGGCTGAGGAGCGGCTTAAGAGCGGCACGTCCATGCTATTCTTTCCTGAAGGCACCCGCAGCGGCACAGACGAGATGGGCGAATTCAAAAACGGGGCTTTTAAGCTCGCCATAAAAGAGGCTAAACCGATACTGCCGATATATATCGGCGGCACGAGAGAAGCTATTCCCAGGGGCGGATTCATCTTTAAGACAAAAGTGGTCGGCAAACTCGTCATACTTCCTCCTATCGAGACTACAGGCCTCAAGACCGCCGATTTTGCGCAATTAAGGGATCTGACGCGCGATAAGCTGATTAAGGCCGCATAACAACTAGTATTAACCGGAAGCGAATATATGGAAGATTATGTAATAACGGATGTCAGACGCAAGCGCGAACTCATAATATTAGTCGCCGCGGCGATATTCATGATGAACCTGGATTACAGTATGCTGAATATATCCCTGCCGAACGTCGCCAGGGCTTTCAATGTCAAGATAACATCCATCTCCTGGGTGCCGCTTATATATCTTCTGGTAGTTACCAGCTCTCTTCTGGGATTCGGTAAGCTCGGAGACATAAAGGGCTACAAGAAGTTATTCGTCGCGGGTGCCGCTATATTTGCCTTAGGAACGATACTATCCGGATTATCATTCAGGATCTCATCTCTTCTGGTTTCGCGCGTAGTGCAGTCTATTGGCGAGGCCATGATAGCTCCGAGCGCGATAGCGCTCGTTACGACGCAGCTTCCGCAGGAAACCAGAGGCAAGGCTCTCGGGATAGCCGCTTTATCTCAAGGGCTGGGCATGGCCGTTGGCCCGGTCATCGGCGGGTTTATCAATACATATGCAGGATGGCGCGGGATATTTTTTGTAAATGTTCCGATAGCCGCTCTTGTCATATTTTTTTCTATCCGCATGATGTCCGGCAGACAGCCGGAGTCCGCGGACAAACGTTTTGATATTGCCGGAGCCGGGCTGATATTTATAGCGCTGGCCACGTTCCTGTTTGCGCTTAATTCCGTGTCCAGATTGGGCCTGGGAAACATCGTGATTATAGGATGCTTCGGGATATCGGTGATAGCTTTCATCGCTTTTATACTCGGCGAACTGCATATGCCTTATCCGCTTCTCGACCTGAAACTTTTCAAGAGCAGGGATTTCAGTCTTGCCAATGCCGCGGTATTTCTGGCTATATCGTTATTTATGGGGCTTTATTTTTTATTTCCGTTCTATCTCGAGATGGTCAGGGGGCTTGACGTATCGAAGGCAGGCATGCTTCTGGTGATACCACCGTTATTGATGATGATAGTGTCTCCTTTTTCCGGAAAATTTTCCGATTCTTTAGGAGCCCGCCCTTTATGTTCCGCCGGTATGGCCCTCGGCGTCATAGGGATGGGGATGCTTCTGTTTATCGATAAGGGCAGTTCGGTATTCTTTTTCATCGCCTGTCAGATAATGATGGGGGTGTCCCTCGGGCTCTTCATGGCCCCTAATAATAAACTCGTAATGGCGTTGGCTCCGGCTGAAAAGCAGGGGATGGCCTCGGGCCTGTACAAAAGCGTGCTCGGGCTTGGGGCGGTTATAGGGCTCGCGGTGGCGCCTGCCGTTCTTATGCGAAGTGTTTTGATAGCGGCGAAACGCTCCGGCGTCGCCATGGATGTTATTAAGGATCATCCCGAGATATTGATGAAAGGATTCCACGGAGTATTTGTGTTCGGTTTACTCGCTGCCGTTCTGGCTCTCGCATTCTCCTTATTGGCAAAGGATCCTCGGTCAAAACCGTCATAATCCAAATATATGGAAATATTCAGGGCTCTTAAATACAAAAACTTCAGGCTGCTATTCGTCGGGCAGGGCATATCCGTCACCGGGACATGGATGCAGGCCGTTGCCTCCGGGTGGCTGGCGTATCGGCTTACAAATTCGCCTCTTGTTCTGGGGCTGGTGGCATTCGCGAGCCAGGCTCCGATATTTTTACTGGGGCCTTTCGGCGGGGTCATTGCCGATAGGGGCAATAGACGGCGTATTCTCATAGTGACACAATCCATAGCCATGGCGCAGGCCGTGATACTGGCCGTCCTTACGATGACGGGCATGATAGAAATATGGCACCTGGTAACACTTGGCATTATCCTGGGCTGCGTGAATTCGTTCGATATACCGGTGCGTCAGGCGTTTGTGGTGGACACGGTGGAGAATAAGGAAATATTGGGCAATGCGATAGCGCTTAATTCCATGATGTTCAACGCCGCGCGGCTTATAGGTCCTTCGATGGCCGGCATACTCATCGCGATGTTCGGGGAAGGGGTATGTTTTTTGATAAACGCCCTAAGTTTTATCGCGGTTTTGTGGTCGCTTATGGCGATGAAGATAGTCGACAGAAAGAAAAACCCGGACGGCCGCGGAGTGATAGAAGGCATAAAAGAGGGATTCCTTTATGTTTCCCGATCCCTCCCTATGAGCCATATATTATCGCTATTGGGGGTAGTGAGCGTTATGGGCGCCTCTTATTCAGTCCTCATGCCTGTATTCGCCAGGGACGTTTTGGGCGGCGGACCTAAGACGCTCGGGTTTCTCATGTCGTCTGCCGGAGTCGGGGCGTTCGCGGCTACCGCGTATCTCGCTTCGCGAAAGACGGTCCTCGGCCTCGGAAGGACTATAGCGATATGCTCGTCCATATTCGCGTTGTCGCTGGTCATGTTCGCATTCTCGCGCAATGTAGCTACATCCATGGTGATCCTGGCGGTAACGGGTTTCGGCATCATGGCCCATATGGCGGCCTCCAACACGATATTGCAGACGATAGCCGATGACGATAAGCGCGGGCGCGTCATGAGTTTCTATACGATGGCTTTCATAGGCACCGCGCCGATAGGAAGTCTTTTGGCCGGCATTTTGGCCAGCGCCATAGGAGCGTCAAATACGCTCATAGTCGGCGGATCGGTATCGTTTTTAGGTTCGGTAATCTTCGCGATGAAATTGCCGGCCATCAGGAAAGCCACGCACCCTATATATAGGAAGATGGGCATAATCCCCGAAGTTGCCCGGGGGCTGGATTCGGTAACGGAATTTTCCCGCCCGCCCGAAGATTAATACGAGGCCGGAGTTTTTTCATGGGCATCAATTTTAATAAATTGATTTCAATCTCTAACTGTGATATTTTATAACCAATGAGCTACGTAGTCTTCGCCAGAAAATACAGGCCCCAGACATTTGACGACATCGCGGGACAATCCCACGTAACGACCACCCTGAAGAACGCCATATCCTCCGGCAGGGTCGCGCATTCATATCTATTTGCCGGACCGCGCGGAGTAGGCAAGACGACTACGGCGCGCC
>Ga0247841_10002268_pt1 | contig 39184 bp, 29 predicted proteins | sample LaCruzMarch2015__2_FD_192410 | JGI IMG/M metagenome (GOLD analysis project Ga0247841, IMG submission 192410) | Freshwater microbial communities from meromictic Lake La Cruz, Castile-La Mancha, Spain - LaCruzMarch2015_18m | ecosystem: Environmental > Aquatic > Freshwater > Lake | place: Spain... | reverse complement strand
ATGTCATACAAATGGCATGCTGCAAAATGTTTGGGAGCTATTTCTTTCCACTTAGGCTTTATGTCAAAACAGGCTTTACTTGCAAAGGGGCATCTTGTACTGAATACGCACCCTTTAGGCGGCGTGATGGGGCTTGGGATTTCCCCTTTAAGCAGTACTTTTTCTCTAGATTTTTCAAGACGTGGATCTGGTATAGGGATCGCTGATAATAGCGCTTGCGTATAAGGATGCCGAGGCTTGCTATAAAGATCATGCGATGAGGCTAGCTCAACGATTTTTCCAAGGTACATGACAGCGACTCTGTTTGAAATATACTTAACAACGCCCAGGTCATGAGCGATGAAAAGATAGGTCAGGCCGGCATCTTTCTGTAGTTTTTTTAGCAAGTTAATGATTTGCGCTTGTACGGAGACATCGAGGGCTGAAATAGGTTCATCGCAAACGAGGAATTTAGGGTTTAAGCTAAGAGCTCTTGCGATTCCGATTCTTTGTCTTTGTCCTCCACTGAGTTCATGAGGGAATCTACTTTTAAACGTATTATTCAGACCGACAATTTGAAGAAGTTCATCGATCCTCGCTTGCTTCTCTGCTCCGGATACGATGTTATGAATATCTAAAGGCTCGGCTATAATATCAGAGATCGTCATGCGAGGGTTTAGTGATGCGTAAGGGTCTTGGAATATGATCTGCATCTCTCTTCGTATAGGCTTCATTTGTAGATTGTTCATTCTTGTTACATTCTTTTGCTTAAAGAAGATCTCCCCATCGGTAGGTTCTTCAAGCTTTAGAAGAAGTTTTCCAAGTGTAGATTTTCCACAACCAGATTCACCTACAAGACCGAGTGTTTCTCCTGCTTTAATTTCAAAAGAGACATCGTCAACGGCTTTTAAAGTATTTCCTTTAGAAGGAAAATACTTTTTTAGATGTTTGACTTGAATGATAGGTTCTTCTGTCATGAGTCTTTCCTTTGATGGAGCCAGCAACTTGTTGTATGTGTCGGTGAAAAGCTCGTTTTAGGTGCCAGTTTTTGTGTGCAGATTTTCATTGCAGAGGGGCATCTTGCGGCAAAAGAGCAGCCTTCAGGCTTTTTAGTCAAATGAGGGGGTACACCCTCAATAGGTACTAAAGGTTCATCAGGGGAGAGGTTAATCTTAGGAATCGCCTGAAGTAGTCGCTGAGTGTAAGGGTGCTGAGGATTGTAGAAGAGATCATCGACTAAAGCATTTTCGACAACTTTACCGGCATACATGACAAGGACTCTATCGCAAAAGCCTGCGATCACACTCAAATCGTGAGTAATAAGAAGGATGCTAGTCTCTGTTTTACGCTGGATCTCTTTCATCAAATTTAAGATCTGCGCTTGGATGGTGACATCTAAAGCTGTTGTAGGCTCATCAGCTATCAAAATCTTAGGCTTGCAGGCAAGGGCAATAGCTATCATCACTCTTTGTCTCATGCCGCCGCTTAATGTATGAGGGTATTCAAAGATACGAGATGAGGCTTGCGGAATACCCACAAGCTCCAGCATTTCGATAGCATAGGAAAGAGCTTGAGAGTAGGATACGTGAGGGTGGTGCCTTTGGTATCCTTCTATGATCTGCGTGCCGATTCTAAGGGTTGGATTGAGTGAGGTCATAGGATCTTGGAAGATCATCCCGATTTCTTTGCCGCGCACCTTCTGCATCTGTTTTTCTGAGTAGCCTAAGAGATTTTTTCCTTGGTACATCACTTTTCCAGAAAAGGAACAGCTATGTGCTGGGAGGAGCTTGGTGATCGCTTTAGCTGTTGCGCTTTTACCACAGCCTGATTCTCCGACAATTCCTAAAATTTCTCCAGGCTGCAGAGTAAAGTCTACTCCTGAGACTGCGTAAAGCTCTTTACCATGGCTTGAAAAACTAACGTGAAGGTCTTCTACTTCTAAGAGTGAACTCATGATCTTAACCTCGGGTCAAACGCATCGCGTAGTCCATCGCCAACAAGATTGAAGCAGAGCATCGTGATACTGATAAATCCTGCAGGAAAGAATAGTCTCCATGGATAGTAACGGAGTGCTGAAAGGCCATCATTAGCCATCGTACCCCAGCTGGCGATAGGAGCTTGTACTCCAAGGCCGAGGAAACTTAAGAAGGCCTCTGCAAAGATAGCGGATGGTATGGTAAGAGTGACTGTAATGATGATCGGTCCCATGCAGTTAGGGATAAGATGCTTCATTAAAATCCGTCTTCTCGATGCTCCCATAGCTGTCGCTGCTTTAATAAAATCCATCTGTTTAAGCTGTAATATCTGGCTGCGTACGATTCGCGCCATGCCGATCCATCCTGTGATGGTAAGGGCTATGATAATTGTTGTGATCCCAGATCCGATGATGACCATAAGTAAAATAACGACGAGAAGATAGGGAATTGAATATAAAATGTCTGCGATCCTCATCATGAGTTCTTCTTTTTTACCCCCAAGAATCGCTGCGATTGAACCGTAAAAAACCCCTATGGCAAGGTCTATCAGAGATGCCATGATGCCGACAAATAAAGAAATACGCGCGCCCCACCATACTCTTGTGAATAAATCTCTTCCGAGCTCATCAGTGCCAAACCAAAATTTGGAAGAGGGAGGGAGATTTTTTAAATTGAGATGGGTCTCATAATATGTATAAGGGGTAAGTAGCGGGCCAAAGATCGCCATAAGAAATAGCAAAACAAGTAGCATACTTCCAATAAGAGCGAGCTTATTAGAACGAAACCGGATCCATCCTTCTTGCCAGAATGAAGCATAGGAAAGAGTCTCATTATGAGATTCAAGGGATCTGTCAGAGTCTGTAAGAGGCTCGAAACAAGAGCTGGGGTCAGTCATTAGAGGACGGCGCCTCCTGCAATTTGATTCTAGGATCTATGAAACAATATAGTATATCTACAATGAATACACACAGCATCAAGATCGCGCTATAGAATATAGTAGTTCCCATAATTACCGTATAATCTCTATTTGTGATGCTGAGGACAAACCATTGACCAAGGCCCGGTATTCCAAAGATTTTTTCTACTGCAAAACTTCCTGTAAGGATAGCGGCTGTAAGAGGGCCTAAGAAAGTAATCACAGGAAGAAGTGCATTGCGGATCACATGACGTGTGACGATGTGAAAGGAGCTAAGTCCCTTGGCTTTGGCTGTCTGGACATAATCTTGCTGGAATACTTCGATCATATTCGATCTTGTAAGACGCGCTATAAAGGCTGTAGGAAGCGCTGCAAGAGATAAAGCGGGCAGTATAGTTTGGCTAAAGCTTCCCCAACGGGCGACGGGAAAAAGGTCGAGTTTCATTGCAAAGAGGTATTGCAGAAATGTAGCTAATATAAAACTTGGTATCGATATGCCGAGTACTGCAATCGCCATAGTAGCATGGTCCTGCCACCGTAAATATTTAAAGGAAGCTAGCGATCCAAGTGTAATACCGGCGACAACAGAAAAAACAAGAGCCTCCATCCCTAAGCATAAAGAGACTGGAAAGCCTTCTGCTATGATTTCATTAACAGTTCTTCCTTGGTATTTAAAAGAAGGGCCAAGATCAAAAGTGAGTAGTCCTTTGATATAATCGATGTATTGGACATATAAAGGCTGATCCAGTCCATAATGTTTATACATAGCTTGAAGGATCTCTTCGGGTATCGCTTTATCTTGTGTAAAAGGATCTCCTGGAATCGCATGCATAAGAAAAAAAGTAAAGGATGCTACAACAAACAAAGAGACTATAAGCAGAGTGAACTTTTTTATTAAAAATCCTATCATCTTTTCTCCAGATAGGCGTATTTAAAATCTATGTCACTGAGCTGTGAAACTTGCACAGATTTTACATACGGTTTTTTCATATAACTGCCTGTATAAAAATAGATAGGGGCTATGGGCATTTCTTCCATAAAAACTTTTTCAGCCTCCGAGAGGATTTTCATTCTTTTCTCAGCGTCTTGGGTCTGATCGGAAAGTTCCATAAGTTCTGTAAACCTTACATTGCTCCATTGGCATGGGTTCATACGGGAATTAGGATATTGATAATCCCTAAAAAAAGAAACAGGATCGTTATAGCTTGCGATGCCTCCCATTCTAGCGATCTGGAATTTATGGGTATTTACATTGTCTAAAAATACTTTCCATTCCATGTTTTCCAGGTCTACTCTGATACCAAATGCTCTCGACCACTCCTCTTTGATCGCCTGAGCGATCTTGTGATGACCACTATTGGTATTGTAGCTAAGTTTAATAGGGGGCATCTCTTTAGCTGTGATGCCAAGTTCCGTAAGACCTAGTGCAAATTCTTTTTTTGCTTCTACGATGTCAGCATCTGCAAAGTAACTTTTTGTATATTTCCACATCGATGGGGGGATATAGGAGGTAGCAACCATTTGGTTAGCTTGAAGGATGTTGTCTATGATCTCTTTACGATTGATGGCTATAGAGAACGCTCTTCGGATGTGTTTATTGGTGAATGGATAGGCTTTAGTATTAAAAATATAGTAGTAGGTGCCGGAGATCTCATACTGCTTGAAGTCCTTTTCTTTTTCTAGAATAGGAAGAGCGTCTACAGGTATGGAGGAAAGTGGGCTTCCGACCCATTCGATTTCTCCATTTTCATACATACTAAGCTCTGTGGATTCGTCTTCTATCATATACAGATCGATTCGTTCTATTGACACCGCATCTTTATCCCAATACCGATTGTTTTTCTCTAAAACAATCGTATTGTAGTGCTTCCACTGCTCTAAATGAAAAGGGCCGTTACAGACGTAAGAGGCTCCTGCATTAAGCGCCCACTGAGGGTTTTTCTCTACAACATGTGAGGGAACAGGAAAAAAACTATGAGTGACTAGCATATCTAAAAAGTAGGGAGCTGGATTTTCAAGCTCCACTTCAAGTACGTAGGTGTCTAAAGCTCTCACTCCGATCTCGTTGATACCAGGAGCACTTTCTTTGACTTTCTGTCCATTTTTTATAACGTAGAGCTCACTTGCAAATTCTGATAAAAACTGTGGATCTAAGATGGTTTTCCAAGCATCTTCGAAGTTCTTTGCAGTGACCGGCTCTCCATCACTCCAAGTTGTTTCTTTTAAATAAAATGTATATTTAAGGCCGTCGTCTGAGATGTCGACTGATTGAGCCACGCCAAAGGATCGATTCCCATTTTCATCTCTTCGCATTAACCCATCAAAGCACATACGAATCACAGAATTAGATGTAGTGTCTGTAGCTTTTCTTGGATCCAAAGATGGGGGATCGGTATGGATGTTTACCCTTAGCTCTTGAAGCTTTAATGAAGAAGACGGGCTTTGACAGGAAAAAGCTATGAGTGACATGGCAACACAAATCTGAGAGAATCTCCGCATAGGATATAGACTCCTGTGAGCATTTTTAAACGCAGGATATAACAGAGTCTGAGTTAACGTAAATCTTTAATACACTGGGTGAAAATTCGCTTGAAGCAGATCAGCCTTACAATGTTTCCGATAATTTACGTAGAACTATGTAATGCGATATATGATGGGATAGTTTTGCCTGAAAGCTTGGCTTTTAGCTTCGTAAAACATGCATAGCTTTTTAAGGAAATGTAAGAGGATATTCTCTACATTGTGAAATGCATCAACTGATTTTCTATATAGGTGGGGCTCTCTAGTTCCAAGCTGCCAGAGCTTTATCCTCTAAGGTCTTTAGAGTTTCAAGTATTTTTACCGTAGGGAAAATTTTACAATCACTCCAAGTTGGAATAAATTTAGAGAGAAGTCTAAAGATTCTTCCGTCTGCTGGAAGTTCTTTAAATATTTCTAACATCTTTTCTTTGATTTCAGAATCTGGGAGTTTGCTTTTTATAATACCATCTACTTTAATGATCAAAGCATCTATATCATTAAATGAAACTAACCTTTTAGTAGAGATTACATAGTCAGGCGATTCTACCCACGCCATTCTGGTTGAAATGTCGATTGTGTCAACAGTAGGTCTAAAGGTTGGGACTGCCATTTATGTTCCTTTTTTTATGTCTTATTATTTAATAATAAAAATAATTATATAATTTATTTTAATTTTTGTAAATTACTATTTTAAAATAATTAATTAGTTAAGATTTTTTATAGTTATATAAAAATTAAATTAGAAAGATGATCAACACAGCAAGTGTATCTATATGATTTCTAGGGAGTTACGTTGATTGGGATCGGCATTTAACTTGTTTGTAATCAGTGTTTTATCTATGCACATTTGATAGCCTATGGAACATTCATAGTTAGAAAGGCTTACTTAAATCAGGGTTGTAGGGCCTCTTCAGGGTACTTTGAAGATTGGCTAGTATTAAAACGAAAAAGCTCCTATACTTTTCCCATTCATTCTATGAGGGAAGAAGATGACTACAAAAGCGCTTATGTCTGGCAATAAGATCCATTTTACGAGTCTTGGATGTGCAAGAAACCTGGTCGATTCAGAGGTTATGCTCGGTATTCTTTTAAGAGCTGGTTATGAACTGACCGCTGAGCCATCCCTTGCAGATTATCTTGTTGTTAATACCTGCGGCTTTTTAGCCTCTTCCAGACAAGAAGGATGCGATACGATAGAGTCTCTAATACAAGAAAAGAAAAAGAGCGCAAAATTAATCGTAGCTGGCTGCATGGTGCAAAAGCATAGTGGCGAGCTTAAAGAGAAATTCTCCGATATACACTATTTCTTAGGCTCTGGCGATGTAGAAAAAATCTTAGAAGCGATAGAGGCCCCAGTTGCTGGTGAGGCTGTTACAACAGCACGCAGCTACCTGCAACTTGGTGAGATCCCACGTATGGTGTCAACACCGAAGCACTACGCTTATTTAAAAATTGCTGAAGGATGCGCTAAACAGTGTGCTTTCTGCATTATCCCAAAAATTAAAGGGCCATTAAAGAGTAAGGCGATAGAGCAGGTTCTTAAAGAATTTCAGCTTCTTCTAGACCAAGGTGTTCATGAAGTGATCTTGATTGCGCAGGACCTTGGCGACTGGGGTAAAGAGACTAAAGACAAGCCAGGACTAGAGACTCTTCTTAAAGAGATGCTCAAAGTCAAAAAAGACTTCTGGCTCAGACTCCTTTATCTCTATCCTGATGAAATCACAGATGAGCTGATCTCTATCATCAAAAGTGATTCTAGAATCTGTCCTTATCTCGATATGCCGCTTCAGCACATCAACAACGATGTTCTTAAAGCGATGAAGAGAAAAACATCAAAAGAACAAATTATCAGTATCATTGAGAAACTTCGAAAAGAAGTTCCTTCCATCGTAATCCGTACAAGTCTTATGGTAGGCTTCCCAGGTGAAACGGAAGAGCAGTTTGAAGAGCTAGTGTCTTTTGTTAAATCTCATCCGCTTGATAACATCGGTATATTCCAGTATTCACTCGAAAAAGAATCTCCTTCTGCAAAGCTTGAAGGACATATCAGTGAAGAAGTAAAACAAGCTAGATTTGATAAGCTTGCAGCTACCCAAATGAAAGTTCTTCGCAAGCACAACAGACGATTCCTCGGACAAAAAATGCAGGTGCTTGTTGAAGGCTACCATCCCGATTCTCCTCTTCTTATGCGTGGAAGATTTTATGGACAGTGTCCTGAAATTGATGGACAGGTGATCATCAACGACGGCCGTAAAGTGACTGAATTTGGTAGACTCTATGAAGTAGAGATTACCCAAGTGGCCGACTATGACCTCATCGGAAGAGTGATAGCGCCTTGCTTTGCTCCTGAGCCAAAGAAAGAGAAGAAAAACTCTCCACAACTGGCGCTGGTATAATGCAAAAACTTGCTAAAGTTATTTTAAAGCCTGGTAAGGAAAAATCTGTCGTATTAAACAGACATCCTTGGATCTTTTCTGGAGCAATTGATACGTTCCCAGATCTTGCACTCGGTGAGCTCGCTGATGTCTACTCGAGTAAAAATGAGTTTTTAGCAAGAGCCTACTTTCATCCAGAGAACTCGATTGCCGGACGTGTAATGAGCTACACGCAAGAAGATATTTCTGATGTGATTGAAAATAAGCTAAAGCAAGCAGCAGCTCTTCGAGCCGGCTGTATCGGAATCGATACTAACTGCTATAGAGTCATCAACTCAGAAGCAGATGGCCTTCCAGGTCTTATTGTAGATAAGTATAACGATGTGTATGTCTGCCAAATTAATACTGCTGGTATGGATAGACTCAAAAACATTGTTGTAGAAAAAATTACTGCACTCTTTCACCCACGATCCCTTTTTGAAAAATCGATCTCCTCTGCAAGATTGCAAGAAGGTCTAGAGCCCTTTCAAGGCTTTCTCATGGGAGAAGAAGTAGATGAAGTTCTTGTAGAAGAAAATGGCATTCAGTTTTTAGTCTCCCTTACAGAAGGACAGAAGACGGGACTCTTTTTAGATCACAGAGAAATGCGTAAGCTGATCGGTCAGTATTCCAAGGATAAAAAAGTGCTCAATTGCTTCGCTTATACTGGAGGTTTTTCTTTATATGCATTGCGTGGTGGCGCTTCCTCTGTCACAAGCATCGATATTTCTGAGAGTGCTTGCACCTATGCTCATAAAAACACCCACCTCAATCAGTTTCCATCAGATCAACATACAGTCATAGCCTCAGATGTCTTTGACTATCTCTCTGAGCAAGAAGAGCTCGATTTTGATCTTGTGATCATCGATCCACCAGCCTTTGCAAAAAAGAGAAAAGACATAGAGCCTGCAAGTCAAGCTTACCGTAGACTTAACAGTATGGTCTTTTCAAAGCTTAAGAAGGGATCTTTTCTTTTAACATCATCCTGCTCGTATTTCATCGACAAACAGTTATTTCAGCAAATCATCTTTCAAGCAGGATCGGAAGTACAGCGAGATATCAGAATCTTGCAGCATCATATTTTATCAGCAGATCATCCTCTATCTTTATATCATCCAGAAGGGGAGTATCTAAAGAGTCTTCTGCTCTATATATCCTAAGGTTTGAACTTGAGCAATTTCAGTTGAACCTTTGTCTATTTAAATCTTGCATCTGATTAGATTTTTCTATTTTTAACGGTCTGGATGTAAGCTCTATGAGATCTCAAGGGAGAGCATTTTTTCTTGTCTATAGATTCAAAAAAAAAGTATTTCGTAAAACTTTTAGATATGCATAGTGAGGTTTACTTCTTAAGGGAAAATTAACTCGAATCGGGGGACTCAATGAAATTCAAATTCATTACTCCATCACACGCAAGCTATCGTGATGAACTCATGTTAAGATGGGAAGTTTTAAGAAAACCTCTCGGTATGCCTCCCGGATCTGAAGTCCTTCCAGAAGAAATGGAATGTCTTCATTTAATCGCTATCGAAGATAAAAAACTGGTTGGATGTGTTCTTTTCCACCCAGAATCAGAGCATTCAGGAAGAGTGTTGCAGCTGGCCTTAAGCGAAGAGTATCGCGGTAAAGGGGGCGGACGCAAACTTGTATCTAACTTAGAGCAGGCTCTTGCTAAAAGAGGGGTGTCAGACCTCTATCTTTTTGCAAGGGAAGATCTCATAGGGTTCTATGAAAGACTTGGCTATCATCTAGAAGGTGAGAGTTTTGAAAGGATGGGTGTTCCCCACCGGATCATGAAAAAAACTCAGCTTGTGGATGCGTTAAGATCAGCGTAAATTTCCATTTTAGTTTTCTTTTTACTGCCATTGGATTACTCTCATTTCTTATTAAGATTTTATTAAGGTTTGTCTGTTATGACAGCGGCAGTATCAGATTCTTCAATAGAAACTTCAGCTGAAGCTACTAGGGAAGAGAGCGGGTCGACTCTAGGGTACTACGAAATAGTATCTTCTTTAGTCTATTCTATATGGAATAGAGTCTGCCAGTCTTTGCAATCTATCTATCAAAGCGCAAAAAGTATTTTTTCTACTAGCCAGCATTCCTTCCTTGAAAGAATCTTTCGAACTAGTTACTTCCGAATAGCTGCTATTTCTGACGGTTTAATAGAAAGTGCCGCCTACCGTCTTTATTTAAGTATGTCTCAAGGTACATGTTCTCCTCCTGTTTTTGAGGAGAAAAGAGCGGAGCGCTCTTTAGCTTTATTTAAAGGGATAGGAGCTACTACCGCTCAAGTTACTCCAAAAGATGCCGTAGCCTCTATCCAAATGATGAATCTTAAAGCTGCAGATTTTACGCGAGTCCTGCAAGGACATGGCGCAAAATGGGAAAGAAGAGAGCTTAAAAGAGTAGATGGAACACTTTATACGGCTTTTGTCATTATTCCGAATCTATCTAGCTCTACCTGGAAGAAATTTGCAGAAGACACTCTTGTGAAATTCAACTGGAAAGAAGAAGATTTGATGCAGGCAAATGGGGAAAAGTTAAGAGGTATTGTTACATCTGAGAATGCAGATCTTATTCCAGAATTACAGACTCCTAAAGTGTTTTTCTTTAGCCATTCACCAAGTTCTTCTTTCATTCATGAAAGAGCTAGAACCGCTTACTACCTTGGCATGAAGCAAGATGTTTGTCTGTATGATAATAGAGGGATCTGGAAAAGCACAGGCAGCCCCTCTGAGGCTGGATTTTATCTGGATGCGGAAAGAGTTTTTGAAGAGCTCCTTGGGAGCCATGGGTATGCTCTTAAAGATATATGGGTCGGAGGTAAATGTTCTGGGGCTCATGTAGCGGCTCATATTAAAGCTAAATATCACGAACTTGGAGTGAATTTTTTTGCTGAAGGAAGCTTCATAAGTGTCAGAAGGGATTTTGTTTCAAGTTTAGATCCTGTATCACGCTTTATCTATGATAGATGTGTTAGTGCCATAAAAATGGATTCTACATCTCATGGGGTCCAAGAAGTAGACTTTGATATTGAGCGTTTATGGGAAAAGTTGTCACTCAAAGCGCAAAACGGCAAAATAGTGCTTATCCACGCAGAAAATGATCAGAGACTTGCTAAACAGGCTCATCCAGCCTTTGAAGCTCTCGCTGCCAAAGTAAATGCTCATGTACAATCTATCCTATTTACTTCTGAGGATCTAGAGGATCCTCATGCTGATATGTGCTTGCGGTATGCGGATGTGAGACGGAAATTCGCAGAGAGTGTTTTTCTGTAGTACTTCGTAGACCTTTTTAATCCTATGATATATCTTCAGCTTTTAGCAGGAGATCTCTATGGAAAAGCAAGAGCAATGTAGCTCCTACACAATTTTAGCTTTGCTAACAGCAACGCTCGGTAGTTTTCTATTCGGTTATCAAACAGCTGTTATTTCGGGAGCTCTTCCCTTCCTTGCTACCGAATTCTCTATGTCTGCTGCCGCTGAAGGGTTCGTTGTCAGTATGGTGCTACTTGGAGCTCTCTTGGGAGTTCTTTTTTCAGGTATGGTAGCTGATCGCTTTGGAAGGAAAAAAGCTATACTACTTCCTGCAGCTCTTTTTACTCTAGGTACTGCAATTGTTTGTAGTAGCCATTCAGTACTTGTTTTCTTAATCGGTAGATTCATAACAGGGACAGCTGTCGGTTTGATTTCTATGACAGCGCCACTATATTTAGCGGAAATTGCTCCTTCAAGGCTCCGTGGCACCTTTGTATGTGTACACCAGCTAGTTATTACCGTGGGTATTCTAGTAGCGTATGTTGTGAATTATGTATTTGCAGCAAGCGGATCCTGGCGAAGCATGTTTGGGATAGCGCTCATTCCCTCTGTATTACAATTCTTCTCAATGCTCCTTTTTTGTGAGAGCCCAAGTTGGCTTCTTTCCAAAGGTCTTAAAGAAAAGGCTGCAAAAGCATTGCAGCTTCTGAGAAAAGACACCTCATGGAAACACCATGTTTTTGCTGCATCAACGTTTGCTCCACATGAAGAAAAACAAAGCACCAAAAGCTTTTTTGTAAATCCTAAGATTCGCTACGTCATGATCCTAGGACTTGTTCTCAACATGTTCCAGCAGATCACAGGGATTAACACTGTGATATACTATGCGCCGAAGATTTTTCAAGAGGCTGGTTTTACATCAGTCAATATTGCAATTCTTGCAGCGGTGGGTATCGGTGTCATTAATGTCCTTTCAACGATTATTTCCGTATGGCTCATCGATAAATCTGGAAGACGCAAGCTTCTTCTAGTAGGACTCTGTGGCATGCTTCTTTCACTCCAGCTCCTTTCTACATTCCTATTTATGAAGACAGAGCATACAGCTGCAATTTCTGTCATAGCTCTTATGAGCTACGTTGCATTTTTTGCTATGGGGATTGGTCCTATAACAGTCGTACTTATCTCTGAGCTCTATCCATTAAAAATACGGGGAAGAGCGATGAGTATAGCCACAACTGCCAACTGGTTTTTTAACTATTTGATGTCTCTTGTCTTCTTAGATCTTATGAAGTGGATGGGAATTGCCGGAGTTTTTGAACTCTTTGCAGCATTTACTGTAGCTACCATTATTTTTGTATATTTCTATATTCCCGAGACAAAAGGGAAGAGTTTGGAAGAAATTGAAGCTTCTTTGAAATAGTTCTTCTTTAAAAAAAGTTACTATCTTAGGTATTCTCTTGAGTTCTTATAAAGATAATACTTCACGGAGGTAACATGTCACGCGAGCACATTGAAAAACTACTAGGACCGAAAGCTAAAGATCTACTAGGACACGTTTGTAAGACAATCCCTAAAGAAAATCTGCACCTGCCAAGCCCTGACTGGGTTGATAGAATTTTCTCCCCTTCCGATAGAAACATTCGCGTTTTACGAAGCCTCAATACTCTTTACAATTCAGGAAGACTCGCAGGCACAGGCTATCTCTCCATTCTTCCTGTCGACCAAGGCATTGAACACACTGCTGGCGCATCGTTTGCAAAAAACATCGCGTATTTCGATCCGGAAAATATAGTGAAGCTCGCGATCGAAGGGGGATGTAACTCTGTGGCATCAACACTTGGCGTTCTTGCAAGCGTTGCAAGAAAGTACGCTCACAAGATCCCTTTTATGCTCAAACTCAATCACAATGAACTTCTGACTTATCCTAACAAACACGACCAAGTCATGTTCGCAAGTGTTAGACAAGCGCATGACATGGGATGTGTAGCTGTTGGCGCTACCATCTATTTTGGATCGCCTGAAAGCTCAAGACAGATCATGGAAGTTAGCAGAGCCTTCGAGATGGCTCATGAGATGGGTATGGCGACAGTCCTATGGTGCTACCTAAGAAATCCAGCCTTCAAAACAAAAGAAGTTGATTTTCATGACGCAGCAGACTTAACAGGACAAGCCGACCACCTTGGATCTACAATTAAGGCTGACATCGTAAAGCAAAAGCTTCCTATGAATAACGGCGGATTCAAAGCGCTGAATTTCGGTAAGCAAACAGAAGCTATGTATACATCCCTTTGCACAAACCATCCGATTGATCTAACCAGATACCAAGTAGCCAACGGTTACATGGGAAGAATCGGTCTGATTAACTCCGGCGGAGCCTCAGGTGAAAATGACTTCAGCGAAGCTGTAGAGACAGCTGTGATCAATAAAAGAGCTGGCGGTATGGGTCTTATTTCTGGAAGAAAAGCTTTCCAAAGACCTATGAAAGAAGGGGTAGAGCTCCTTCACGCTATACAAGATGTTTACCTCTGCAAAGAAGTAACCATCGCGTAAAGTTTTAAGTTCGTTAAGGCCCCTTAAGACCAATATGGTTTTAAGGGGCCTTTTTTACATGCTGATCAGCATCCGTGTAAGAAAAACACACCAGCATTTCTTACATAATTCATCTATTGTGATTTCTTGCTATTCATCTTTAAGCACGGTTCATAGATTTCTATGAATCGTAGTTTTCATCTTCTTTTTTTTGTGGAACGTTCTTTAAAATATATGGTATAATGTTCCATTTACTGGATTTCAATTATATGGCTGACCACAAAAAGACACTGACCACATTAGATATTCTCTCTAGGCTTAGCTGGGGAGAAAGCGAAGATATAGAATTTAAATCCGCAAAAGGCGGAGTCCCTTTGAGCTTATGGGAAACTTATAGCGCTATGGCGAATACCAAGGGCGGTGTTATTTTTTTAGGTGTTGAAAATAATGGTGATGTCAGCGGAATTAAAGACGCATACAAAATAAAGAAAAGTTTCTGGGACACATTAAATAATAGAACCAAGGTCAGCGCTAATCTTCTTGAAAATGGCGATGTTCAAGAAATTGATTTTCCTGATGGTAAAGTCATTGCAATTCGTGTACCAAGAGCCTCTCGTTACCAGAGGCCGGTATTTCTTGAACAAAACCCTCTAAAAGGAACATACAGACGTGATCATGAAGGAGATTACCATTGCTCTGAACAAGAAGTCAGTCGAATGTTGGCAGATAGATCTGAGGAATCTGTAGATAGTCGAATTTTAGAGCATTTTTCAATATTAGATTTAGACTCCCCAAGCCTTCAACAATATCGACAGAGACTAGCATCCCATAAACCAGCTCATCCTTGGTTAAGTGAGGATGAAAAAGGACTGCTTATAAAAATCGGTGGCTGGAAAATATGTAGAAATACTCGCGTAGAGGGTGTAACTGTAGCTGGTATGTTAATGTTTGGTCGGGACGAGGCTCTCCGCGAAGCATTACCTCAATACTGGATAGATTACCGTGAAAAATTTTCTGAAGATCCTCAAATACGCTGGACTGATCGCATGACTATGGATGGAACATGGTCAGGAAATCTATTTCAGTTTTATTTGAAGGTTCTCCAAAAGCTTGCAGCAGATCTAAAATTACCTTTTCAACTAGATACAAACCTATTTCGTAAAGGCGAGACGGTAGTTCATGAAGCTATTCGAGAAGCGTTAGTAAATGCTTTAATTCATGCAGATTATCTCGGACAAGGAGGAGTAGTAATTGAAAAATATAAGGATCGTTTTGAATTTTCTAATCCTGGATCTTTTCTGATCTCACTTGACCAAATATTAGAAGGTAATGTCAGTGAGTGTCGTAATAAGTCACTACAGTTAATGTTTTTTATGATGGGTGCAGCTGAAAAAGCAGGGTCTGGCATTGATAAAATTCGACAAGGATGGCGTTCTCAACATTGGCGTTCACCCATCGTTAATGAAAGAATGAAGCCAGACCGTGTTCTATGGACATTGCCTATGATGAGCTTAATTCCAGATGAATCGCTTGCTAGACTAAAGCAGCGATTTGGAACTAAGTTCGAGAGGTTTACACCTCTAGAAGTCCAGGCATTGGTAACTGCAGATTTAGAAAATGGAGTAGATAATGCACGAATGCGACAAATTACCTCTAAACACTCTACAGATATTACTAAACTGCTTCAAAAGCTAGTTGGTAAGAAAATTTTGATCCAGGATGGACAAGGACGCGGAACTCGCTATCGCCTACCTTCTGAACCTGACTCCCTATATAAGGGATCTGACTCCCTATATAAGGGATCTGACTCCCTACATAAGGGATCTGACTCCCTACATAAGGGATCTGACTCCCTACATAAGGGATCTGACTCCCTACATAAGGGATCTGACTCCCTACATAAGGGATCTGACTCCCTACATAAAAGGGAATCATTTGATAATGATTTGGATCAATTAATGAAAATTGCAGAACCTGGAAGAGAGAGAAGGCGTTTATCTACTAAAGAGATGGAATCGATTCTCTTACGAATCTGTGAAAACCGTTGGCTGACTAGGAGAAAGCTAGCAGAGTTATTAAACAGGAATGAAGAAGGATTACGCTCTCGTTTTCTATCTCCAATGGTAGAACATGGTCTTCTTTGTTTGCGTTACCCTGATAAACCAAACCGTGTCGATCAAGCTTATACTAAAAATGCACAACCGCTTGAGTCTTTAGAAGAGTGAATCAGAGCCTAGGCTAAACATTTTTCGAACAAAAAGTATTTCTCTAAGTTTCCTGATGATATGTTCCTGACTTGATCGAGCGAGTAATCAATTTTTTTTATTTGTCGACTTGACAGTGCTCAGTATCTCGTTGTAGTAGTAAAGAAAATAGAAAGCGGAAATTATTTTTCCTCGATGTATAGTACAGGCAATACGATTCGCCCAAAACATAAGAAGTTAAAAGAGGTTAAGCCATGAAGCGAGGTGAGGTGTTTTTTCATCCTATGGAAGGATCGGGCCAGTTGAGCATTACTTGGAGTTCCGCCCAAAAAGGACCTGCTATTGAAGCAAAAAAAGGAAATGGTGTCGGTTTTTTTTCAACTAAGGGGGATCTGTTATCGGTTCTTTTTGATGATGTGACAGCTCTCGATGATCATCAGGTTCTCGAGTTTAAGAAATATAAAATCGAAATATCGGTAAAAGACGGGGTTGTGAAGCATAAAGTGACTGAATCGACTCATTCTAAAGTTAGCGTATCAGCAAAAAAAGCAACTAGTTCTGCGTCTAAACGTCGTGGTAAATCTAAAGTGCGTTCCTAAGAGATTTCTAAGTGAATCTCTACTTTTCACTGTTAAAAGTCGTTTATTAGTGTTTTTTCAATTCTGAATTTTACAAGCCAGAATCGCTTAGCATTACCTAACAATCTTCCACAGTTGCTTTAGAGGCTTATCCTCTTTTTGGATATGGGCCTTCTTATACCTTTGAGAGGTTTCTTTCTTTTTAGGCTGGGATTTAGGCTTGCTATAGCTTTCATTCTCCCAGGGAAACGGCCTTTTAGGTGGTGGCGTATCTTGGTCATTCAAAGGCAGAGAGCCTAGCTTATTGAGGAAGTGACCAAATACAGCTCCCGCTGCGCCGCCTGCAGATTCACCGGCGATGGCAGCTTGCTGCCAGGCAAGGAGCGCTGCAATCTTAGCCGTCGCTTTAGTCTTATTGATCTCAACGTTATCAAGTGTTCCAGTCATGGGAACTTGCAGGACATAGTCTTCTGGCAGGTTGTTAATGCTAAAGGCCCTTGCAAGGCAATCAGCTGTAAGGCCTAGGATCATGTTCACATTGTTTTTAACCGGGTCGATAACTCCCCAAAGGGCGATGTCGAATGTTTCTGCGATCAAGATATCAGTTCTTTCTACATTCACAACACCTTGGCTTATGTGTAGATCGATCGGAGTGAACCATAAGTTGAGATTTTTGTTTTGCGAGACCTGTACTGATTTCAGAAGGCTTAAGGCGATATTTAAGTTCCCTTCATTTTTACAAGAGATTTGTCCGAGCTCTATCCTAGCTGTAGGGATATTGATCTTATTTTTAGCAAAGGATGTTAGCGGAAGAGAAAATCCTGCCGGCTGCACTTCAAGTGTGATGGGATTATTCGATTTAATCTCCGTAATAGAGAGGGGATTTACTCCTCCGAGCAGGTATCTGCTGAGCTCTTCTGTCATAGTAATCTGCGCATAAATCGGCTCACTTAAGGTGAGGGTTCCGTTTGTTAGCTTTCCTGCAAGGGAGGCTCTTGTGCTTGGTGAGTTAACATTCATTTTTATAGGGCCACTTGCATCTTGCAGAGCAAGCGATAGGCTCGCTGTGATGCTTGAGCCAAAGATCGAGCTGAAAGTGGTTGGATTGCTTCCGAGCGATCTTGCAAAGAGATCTAATGCAGCAGAGGGGAGCTTTTGGATGTTTATCTCAGCTTTTGAAGAGAGGTGAGAGAAATCAAGCTCTCCACTTTCTGAATAGATGTCGCTTAGCTCTGCACTCACTTGCAAGCTACCATTTTGGAGTTGTTTAGAAGAGGTGGTATTAGCCTCGGAGCTCGCCTGAAATTTTATTGGAGCATCGCCTTTGGGTTTCTGAAAGTTTAAGCGCGTTCCTTTAAGAACGATGGCTTGTTTGCCTGCCTCATCTGCAAAAGAAAGGGATCCGTTGTCAAAGGATCCTGCTACGATACTATTTTTCATGTCGATAGAAAGACAGCTCTCTTTGCTATTTGGTCCGCATGGAGCGAAGTTATACGGAACATAAAGCTCGGAGATATTGAAAGAGAACGTAGTCTTCTCGCTCAAAGTAAAGGGAGGTGCTTTACCATCATGCGTGAGTAAATTATCCAAAACAAGGTAGCTCTGCGGTGTGAGCGTAAGGCTTGCATTGCAAGGGGTTTTCTGCAAGGAGATGGCGCCATCTTTTACACTTACAGATCCTTTTAGCTGCATGTAGGTGCTTGTAACATCAAGTGTGATGTCATGTGCACTAGGGCGAGTATCTACATGTGCAGTAAGGTTCAACGTATTGCCTATAAAATCTTGCAGGGGAAGCTTTTTAGGGGATAGCATTTGCATGAGAGATGTCGGGATATCTACAAGCTGTATATCGCTTGCAATCTGTACTGAGTCAAAAGAGAGGGAGCCATTTTTAAGAAAGGAAGAGGCCTTAAGTGACGCCTCAATTTTACTTGAACTAGAAGGTGTTTTTGTAAAAGCGCTAAGGATTTGCGCTTTTAGTTCATTAGCAGGTCCATTCATCTCAAAAGAGAGTGAGGTCTTTTCAAGACTTGTTTGTTTAGAGCCGTCTTTATTTTGCAGAAGGATGCTGCCTATGGAGGCATTTGCTTTGAGTATACTTGTAGATAAAATATCACCGGTAAAATGGATCGTAGTAGGCTCTATCTGCGCTTTAATAGCTACCGGGCCTGCAAGGTAAGGGCGCTCACCTTTGTGTAAAACACTTGCGATCTGCGTATCAGTTATCAGGTAGGAAAGCAAAATCGGTTTTTTCGCAATAAAAGTAGATTCTTTCTCTCTATAGGCTCCCTCAATACTTAAAGCAAAAAGACTGCTTTTCAGATCGATGCTTATATCTTCCATTGTAGAAATGGTAATATCGGAAGATAGGTTTTCGATTGAATAGGGAGAAAAAGCGAAAAACTTCTTATAGCTCAAAAGAGGGGCCTGCAGGTTTGCCTTCATCTTCACTTTACTTGCATCAGCAAGTGTTGGTAGGGCAAGGCTTTCAATGCTTACCTGCAAGGGGGAGGAGCTTCCTCCGATTACTTCTCCACCTGGAAATAGTGTAGCATACAGCTCATCTGTTGGAGTAAGAGTTAAGTTGAATGGCTCCTGCAATTGTATGTGACTTCCAAGGGTGAAGTGAGCGTTTTTAATGGTTGCATTGGGTGTTTGAAGAGAAAGATGCAGGTGGGATAGTTCTTCTGCATATTCTACTTTTACTAAGGCGTCGATACTCGATCCTAAAACAGCAGAGGGCATTGGCGACGCTGCGAGGCTGTTGATCAGCGCGCTTGGTATTTTACTCAGCTGCAGGGTAACGCTTGCTGTCGGTGCTACAGAAAAAAGTCCAAGAGCACTTGCTTTAGCAACTATTTGCGCATTTTGCGTGTTTTGCAAAGGAGCGCTTAGTGTAAGCGTTAGCTCCTTTTGGAGCTCCGTTGCATCAAGATTTGCAGTAAGAGGGCCAATAGATGCGCCGCTCAATGCAATAGGAGATAGGCTGATCTGTGAATGGATTTCCATTCCTTGCAGATCGATCCCTGACTCGCTTACAGGGATCTTTACACTCGATAGGGAAAGCTCAAGTTTTGCTGGAGTTACCGCTTTGTACTCAGGCAGAAAACGACGCATGAGCTCAGCTGAGAGGGTAAGAGACCCCTTAGCAGGGGATTTAAGAGTGATGGCAGATCCATTCGATAATGTAGAGATCTCTGCTTGTAGATTTTCTGAAGAGGCGCTCAGCTGAAGATCGATACTTGCTTTAGAAAGGTTTCCACTTAGTGTAAAGGATAGGCTCTCTCCTAAAGCGTCATTTAACAGCCCTTTATTCTTAGGCTCTATAAGCGAAGCTATTTGATCCAAGGCTTTAATGGGTAGGTTAACAACTGATGACTGCAGCGAAAGTTTAGGGTTTACCGTCTGCAGATCTTGCAGCTGGCCCTGCAAAGAGATACTACCTTGCTGATTTTGCTGTGTAGAATTCGCTTTTAGCTCGAGGGAAATACGTGATTTATCACTTGCCAGGAAGACTGTAGATTCTATGTCATGGATATAGACTGGGTCGATCCCATTTGCCATGACATCGATCGCTCCTTCTTTAATAGTGATAGTGCCGCTAAAGGGGAAAAGGATCTTTTGCATTAAAGGGGTAATAGGAGGTAGGTAGAGCATTGAGCTTTCTGCAATCTGCGGTCCAGAGATTTTCTCATAAGAGAGTAGCTCTTTTTTGAGTTTCAGATGGGGACTTGTGAGAATGAGATCACCCAGTTGATGCTCTCCAAAAAGTAGGGCTAGTAAAGAAGAATCTGTTTTGATTTTCTGGCAGCTGGCAAAAAGGCCTCCCGTATGATCACTGTAGCTGATCCCTTCGATTTCCTGGCCGGCAAGCCAGGAGAGTGAAAGGGACTGGATCTGTAGATTGCCATGCGTTTTATCGCTTACTCTTTTAGCAAGATAAGAGGCACCCCACTTTGTTGAGATAAGGGTCGGAGCAAGGCCAATGACTATACCTAAAGACAGTAGAAGTCCGCTTGTAATGTATATCGGTTTTTTCCAGGCAGATCTTTTAGGAGGTACTACTGGCATAAATGGAGTGTTCACAGGTCCCTCTCTGTTTTTTCCAGCCATCTCAGATAGAGGAATAAGGCGGAAATAGTTTTTGCGTCGGTGATCTCTCCCAAATCGATTTTCGTAAGCGCTGCATCAAGAGAGAGCGGCAGAAGATCGATCGCTTCTGTCTCATCACCAGGAAGGGGACTTACTATGAGGTCTTTGCCAAGAAATAGGTGGATCTCTTCAGTGCAGAAGCCAGGGCATGTATAAAGGCTGCCAAGGGGGATCATCGTTTGCGCTTTGAATCCCGTCTCTTCTTGAAGCTCTCTATGTGCGCAATCTAAAATGTTCTCAGAGGCCTCGAGCGTTCCAGCAGGCACCTCTATTAAAATCTTTTGAACAGCACGTCTCCACTGCTTGATCAGGAGGATCTCTCCTTCTTCATTGATTGGGATGATAGCTACAGCCCCTGGATGGACGACGATGTCTGTGTGTATGGGCCCAAGCTCTGTGGTATAACTCTCAGAGTGGATCGAGATCAGCCTACCTTGATGGATAGGGGTGATCGTTTTTTTTGCGGCTATTTCTTGCTGGGCTTGGGAGTCAGACTTACTGGACATAGGGGCGGCCACCTTTTTAAATGAGCTAGTGGTAATTTTCCAAGATACGAGCCTATGTGTCAATGCTCATTTTTCTATAGGATGGAAAGCTCTTGCAGCAGATACCGTATAGGCCTTCATCTCTTCAGATCTACCTGGTATTGCCATAGGATCTACCTCTTTGCACTCAAAAATATCTTTTACAGCATCGTAGGTAGTTTGACTGATAATGATATCCTCATTTAACGCATCGGTCAATTGCTCAAGGGACAAAGCCACATTTGCCGTATCGCTGCAGGCGGTATATTCCATCTTTTTTTCCGATCCAATGTTGCAGATCGTAGCATAACCTGTATGGATACCAATACCTATTTGCATTTTTGGTATGCCCTGAGATTTCCATTTCTGGCAAAGATCTCTAAGGTTTTGCTGCATTTCAACAGCCGCCTTAGTGGCATGCAGCTCTTGGTTTGCATCTTCGGTAGGAGAACCAAACTTGGCCATTAAACTATCACCTAAAAATGTATCGAGAGTGCCGCTGTATTTAAAAATCGTATGGATCATCATTTCAAAATATTCATTGAAAAATGAGACGAGTTTTTCATGAGGAAACTTTTCAGTCAGGCTCTTAAACTGACGGATGTCAGTAAAAAGAATGGTGATTTTGCGCTTTTCCCCTTCAATGGGCATGGGCGCGTCTGTTTTTACGATGGTATCGAGAACATGCTTTGAGACATACCTTGCATAGCTTGTTTTGATGGTATCTCTTTCTTTAAGACCTTTGAGCATCTCACTCATAGTACGATCAAGCTCTACAAACTCATCCTGTCCTTCTAGATCTACCGTGCTATCTAGTGCTTCTTCACTTAGCTTCACATTGAGGTGTAGAGCCTCAAGCGATCTGCTGAGGCGTCTTGCAAGGACTTGCGCCAGGATAAGGGCCATACCTACAGACGCTAAAAGACCCGATAACCCATAAAGTAAGATCGTATGGAGCCGTTCTTTTACCTCATCTATTGAGACATCAGCCCCGACTGTTGCTACATATTCCCCCTCTTCATCAAATACGGGAGCAAAGCCACTCATCCAGGTGCCCCATTTATCTGTTAGGAAATAAGGAGGGGAATAGGGAGCGTTAATATGTTCGTTGATATCATAATTGAACCCTTCAGTATCGATCTCTCCAAGATGAGCCCTACTCGCAGGGTTTTCTTCTGCATCAGCTACGTAGGCCATTTTATCTTTATCTTCAGTAGATCCTGTCATTAGATACAAAGAGAGCACATACCACTTTTCTGATCGGTTGGCATTTCTAGCCTCTCTTAGCTCACTTACAAGTCTTCGGAAAGCAGGAGTTTTTTCAGATCCCTCACTTATGACCTGTTTGATCAGGTCTGGGCTCAGTAGTGACGCAGTAGTTGCAGAGACAGCAACGATTTTCCCCCTCATAGACTCGGTGAATCGTTTTTTACATTCTTGGTATACGATAGAAAGGCCGAGTGCTGATGAGACTACAGCGATTGTGACAAAAGAAAGATAGAGTTTAGATCGGTACTTCATACGCTGCCCTGCAGGGGGTTAGAGGCCCCTACAGCGCAACGTAGCTGCTTTGGTGGTTTTTACGCAAGAGGGTTAAATTGTAAGAGCGTCATAGAAAGTTTTATCTCTGTTAAAGCTATAGAAATGACCTTCTGCATCTTTATGAAAAATATACAGGTCATCCGGACTAAAAGTAATAACAGCTGACGGATCAGGATTAGGATTGCTTGTTATGATTTGACGAATTTTATAAGGGTGATCATCTTCATCAGCTCCTCCTTGGTTCTGAGCAACAATAACTATATTGAATGGGCGACCATGCTCAGGGATGCTATTTTGAGCTTGAGCAATCGCTGCTAAAGTTGCAACATCTGAAGAGCTTTCTCTTTCATTTCTATTAAGAAGATCGGTGTAAATATTTGCTAATTCGGCTTCTTCAGCAGTAGGTGAAGCCTCTGTCGAAGGGGTATCATCTACTGATAGGCTTTCAATTCTTGTAGTTTCTTGAAGAGCTCTTAAAATTAATGTCTGCAAAGCCTGTTTGATATATGTTTTATATTCAGGGTGGCTGGAATCGTTGACGTTATCAATAACAGTTTGTCCAAAATTAGTATCAGGGGTTGTAAATGAGGGGTCTGCTATTGCGGCTTGATATATATAGAATTTTAGCGCATCGAAGGGATCGTCATTTTGAGTAGTACCAGTTGCGTCTTGTTTATCGAAAACACCTTTATATCTTGGGCACTGATCAGTAGAAGATAATTGCTTCAGTGCATCAATTGTCTTCGATTCGAAGTTACCAGTATCTGAAATAGAGGCTCGGATTGCCATTAGACTGCTTGCAATTCTGTGGGTGGGTAGAGTTCCTGATTGTAGGGCAGATTGCATGCTTTGTCGGATCAAAGCTCTGTTGTATTGACTATCTAGGAATGTAGGACTTGAGATGGTTCTTATAGCGAGATCTCTAAGCTCCTCTGCCTTTCTTTCACGATCTGCTTCTGAAGGATTGCGATTGCCGTTTCTTCTTAGTAACTGATCCGCCAGACACAGATCTGCACATCGGCCCCTACCTGCGGTTCCTAAGTCGTAGTAAGCAGGTGTTGCTGGGGAAGTTGTAGCTGGAGGAGGGGGGCTAGCAGCGGCAGCACCGGAAGCGGATCCAGAGGAGGGGGCAGGTGCTTGTTCAACATCTTTTTGTGAAGCTGTATGTAGGTTTATAAATTTAGGAGGGGAGCCAGAGCCAGTCCCTGCTACTTCGGCTTTATCATAGATAGAGAATGCTCCTAAGTTGTCTTTTTTTAGGAAGATACAGTTACTAGGGCGTAGGGGAGGAGCTGGATGAATGTGTAACATACCCGATTGTTCATTAACAATCGCTATTTGAAAATCTTTACCACCGTAAGGTTGTGGGAATGATGAATCATTAACAGCGTCGATGAGTAGTTTATAGAAACTTTCCCCCATCTTTTGGCCACCATTTTCTAAATATTTTACATAGACTTTAAGAAGATTTCCTCTTGTTGTACCATCGATTGTAGTAGAAGGGGCGGATGTACTAGAAAGGAGCGTCCTAATTGCTGTGATATCTTCCTGTTTAAACCTGTTGCTAGGATCGGATAAAGCACTTTCGATTAAAGTTTGATCTTCTTGGTAGATGTGTCGCAAATCTGTAAATACGTTGGTAAATTTGGGGTCTTGATTGAATTTATTGCCTGAAGAACTGAAGCTCCCAGTATTTCCAATAAATTTGGCAAGCTTGGTTCTGAGTGTTGGGGAGGATGCTCTAGTTGAAACTAGCTGAGCAGCTATGTTATCGATGGTAGCTGTTCCAACTAATCGCCTTCCAGTGAAGTGCTTTTTAATAGCATCTGCTTTTGTTGGGGCAGCAAGCGGCGGTGGTAATGGGCTTGCAGCAGCACTGGCAGCAGGACTGGAACCCGCTCCAGAGGATACTGATCCAGTATTAATTCCAGAAGAAGAGGCTGAGGAGGAGCTAGGAGTTCGGAGTACTGCATCCTTTTTGACTAATTCTTCACCGAGCGTTTCGAGAGCCTTTTTGGCTGCACTGTTTACAGTAACCGATGTACGCTTCGTTGTTTTTTTCGTTGGGTCTGATGTATCTACCTGTTCTGTAACTGTTTCTACTGTATCAATCTCGATTTTGCTAAATCTACGAGAAGTTGGATCTTTAGTTGCACGTCCGCTTAGAGAAATTTCAGCTACGTCTGTTCTGTCCAAACTTTGTTCTCTGATAACTTCTTTGAAACAGCTATGTACTCTCCGAGCAACCTCTTGATTAATGGTAAGATGTTTGTCACTACCAGTAGAGCTAGTATCTAAATCTTCAATGGTTACTTCCCACTCATCGCCACCAAATTCCATGATAGCCTTTTTTCCGTCAGCGCTTATTCTGATGTCAGGCTCTTTTTTTACGGCATGTAGGTTCAAATTTGTATTTGGAGGTGTTGGACCTGATGGAGTGACCATAATAAGCCTTAGATAATTAAAGATAATCTTATTATAATTTTATGATTAAAATAATTAATATTCAATCTATTAATAATTATGGGTTTATGTAATTAATAATTTTAATATTAATCCTTAAGGCTCTAATATTTAAACATGGACAAATAATTTTTTAATTTTCAAGGGATAAACAATAGGATCCCATAGGGGGAGGGATAGGCGGGCTCAACCTAAAGTACGATCTTAGGTAAGAACCTTCTTCAAGCTACTTAGATACCTTCTACCTTAGAGAGGGTTGCAGGCACTTTATCGAAGCTTTTGTATAGGCCTGGTCCATCACACCAGATATACAGCGTATTTGCCTCTAATGGCCCTGTAGTTTTGGGGAAGCACTCCATCAACTTATAGGGCTTAGCTGATCCGGCAGTTGGGTTATTGCTAATGATAGCAATTGGGGGGAATGTATGACCAGGAGTTCTCGCTCCAGCATCTACATCTGTAAGCGCAGCAAAGAAGGCGCCATCAAGAAACGCTTCAGGATCGTGCTGGATGATCTCTGCGTAGGTAGTGCTGAGTTGTAAGGCTTGCTCATCTGTTAATACTTTTCCTGTAGTAGAAAGTGCTGTCAATCGATCGGTTTCAGCTGTTTCTTTAGCTATTAGGGCTGCGATGGCTGCTTTTACATAGCCTGCATTCGCTCTATCTGTGCTTGAGCTATTTAAAGCGGAGTTCCCAAAATCACCGTCTGTAGAATCTCTACCTTTAGCAGCTTTATATGCCTCATGGATAGCGCCTTTTAGCGCAGTAAATACATCTCCTCGAGCTCCGCTTGTAGGAAGGGCTTTAAGTGCAGTAATAACATCCGCAGAGATTGTATCGGAGCTTCCTATTTTAGTCTGAAGATCAGAAAGCGTAGCGAGTAATTTTTGAGAAGGTAAATCATTTCCTTCGATCATAGCGCGGATGCTAGCTTGTACCGCTTCAGCATTGGCTGTATTATTTGTCTCTCCAGTCTTTCGTGCTGTAAAACTCGCTTCTTTAAAGCGAGCGATTGCGCGTGTGCGTAATTCATCTGAACGATTAGAAAGCTCTCTGTTTAAATCAGCATCTGTAGCTGGCATACCGGCAGGGTTTTGCAGGAGGAGTTGATAAGCGAGGGACCTATCGGTGCAGCGTTTTCCATCTGCCACATCTTTGGCGTCTGGTTCTTCTTGTGGATCAAGAGAGGTGATGTCTTTTAGAGCTTTAAGCTTTTTACTAGCATTTTCAGCTGAGTCGTAGATTGAGTAAGTATCACCCTTTTTGAGCAAGTAGATGCGGTGATTAGGAGAAATGCGCTCACCGGTAGACAACTCTGTGATTTTTAATTTCCCATCTGTTTCGGCTTCTAAAATGGCGATCTGTTTTACTGCTTGAAATTGTGATGGTATTGACGGATCTCGGCTAAACTTAGTGAATATCTCATAAAAGCCCGGTCCTATTTTTGCTCCGCCATCACGTAAATACTGAGCATAGAGTTGAACGAGTAGTTTCTTATTATCTGCTGAAAGTGACGTAGTTGGGTCGAGTAGTCGATCTAATTCGCCGTCTGGGAATTTGCCATAGCTTAAAATGCCTCCAGTAAACTTATCTGCAGAAGCCTTAAGACCCGCTGGATCAACCTTCTGAATGTGTTGGAGGTCTTTATGTACCATGGTAATGCCAGGAGCTTCTTCAAAGTCTTTTTTACGGAATATTCTTCCTATTGCTCCTCCCACATAGTCGGCCATGGCATTTTTTAGGTCTTGCTTTGAAACTTTTGATCCTGATTTATAGAACTGAGAGATAAGCATGTCAGCGGCATCAGCAATAGGCAGGGCATCTCTGCTTTGGAATTGTGTTTGCAGAGGATCTATTTTAGCTTTTGGACTAGCAGCGGGCGGCGTTGCAGCGCTAGCTGCTGGAGCTGCCGCAGCAGAACCCGGAGTCGCGGGAGTTGGTGCTGCAGGGCTTGATCCTGGAGGTGTTGTAGGCTTTACAGGGGCTGGCGAGCGGAGTTCTTTATCGTGGTTGACTAATTCTTGAGCTAGGCTTTCGAGGACAGGTGCAGCTACCGATTTTACTCTTGCGGTAACGTCTTGGGGCTCTAGTTTTGTTCTCGTGGGACCTGATGAATCAATTTTAGTTGTTTCTACTTTATCTATTTCAACATGGGTAGTAGCTCTAGAGACTGGATCTTTGGTTGCACGTCCGGTTAGTGAAATCTCAGCAACATCCGTCATTTCGAAAGCATTCTTATCGACGAGTTCTTTGAAACATCTCTGTACCTTGCGAGCAAGAGCTTCACTAATCGTAAGAGTTCTATCAGAAGCGCCAGCCGTTAGATCTTCAATGGTTACTTCCCACTCATCGCCATCGAGTTCTATTATAGCCTTTTTACCGTCGTCGCTGATTCTCATAGGTGGTGGATCTTTCCTAATAGCATGGAGGCTAACTGGAGACGTTGAAACTGGTGGTAAAGTTGTCATAATAAACCATTAATAGATGTTATGTTTTCATATAATTTTATAATTATATTTATTAATTTTCAAACTATTAATAATTATAAGTTTATGTCAATTATTTTTTTAATATTAATTGTTGATTTTGTGATATTTAAATAAATGTAAGAAATTATTTTAATTTTTGAGGGGTAGAATAGTCTCCCGTAGGGAGGCTATTCTACTGTGACGGATTTAGCGAGGTTTCTAGGCTGGTCGATCTCGGTGCCACGCTCTATGGCTATATAATAGGCAAAGAGCTGGGTGGCTACAGAAAATATGATGGAGGCTAGCTCATCACAGGAGGGTGGGAGCCATAGGATGTCGTCCGCTAGAGCTATGACCTCTTCTGTTCCTTCGGTGGCGAATATGAGTATGGGAGCGCCTCTAGATTTGGCTTCCATGAGATTGGAGGTCATCTTGTCCATCGTACGCTTGTTCCCACAGAGGCCAACAACGGCAAGCTCAGGGCAGACAAGGGCAAGAGGCCCATGTTTCATCTCTCCCGCTGGATAGCCAACGGCGTGGATGTAGCTGATCTCTTTGAGTTTTAGGGCAGCTTCCAAACTTGTTGCGTGCATGTAGTTTCTTCCGAGGAAGAAGAAATGCTCGAAACCTGAATATTTAGCAGCAAGTCTTCGTATCGCATCTTTTTGCTCGAGGACGAGCTCTACCTTACCTGGCAAATCTTGCAGCTCGGTGAGGAACTCCTTACCTTCTTCTTTACCCATATGGCGCAGTCTTGCCATAAGGAGTGTGAACAGGGATAGGACGGTAAGCTGTGATGTGAAGGCTTTTGTAGAACATACGCTAATTTCAGGGCCGGCACGAAGGAAAAGGCAGGCATCGGCCTCTCTTGTAAGAGTGGAGTTGCGCACGTTGCAAACAGCAAGGATTTTAGCTCCTTTAGCTTTTACTTCACGTACCGCTGCGATGGTATCGAGTGTCTCACCTGATTGGCTGATGGCGATAACCAGTGTATCTTCAGAGATGATCGGGTTCTTGTAACGGAATTCAGAGGCGATCTCTGCTTGTGTAGGAATACGGGCTTTCTCTTCTAAAAGGGAGGCTGCGATACATCCTGCATGCCACGATGTGCCACAAGCGAGAATGAGGATCCTTTTTACAGAGGAGAGTTCTTGTGGTGTGAAGGAGAAGTTGTCAAATTCCACAGTTCCGAAATCTTCTAAAAACCTACCGTGCATCGCTTGTCTAATCGTATCAGGCTGCTCGAATATTTCTTTGAGCATGAAGTGATCAAATCCATTTTTTGTAAGCGACTGGCTTTCGACCTGAAGTTTTTCAGTGGTTTTTGTAATAGGGGATAAAGAGGCATCGAATACGCTGACATCGTTTTTTGTGATGACAGCCATCTCATCATTTCTTAGGAACATGACATCTAGGTCCGGCTCATGAAATGCATTGACATCCGATGAGATAAAACATTCTTTTCTCGAAGAGCTCGTTCCGATAGCAAGGGGGTTTTCTCTTGATGCAGCGATGATTTGGTCTGGATGGTCTTTGTGGATGAGAGCAAGAGCCCAGAACCCTTTGAGATGAGATAGGGTCTTTTGTACAGCTTCCATGAAGTTGCCTTCATAGAAATGAGAGACCAGCTGCGCGATCACTTCTGTGTCTGTCTCAGAATAAAAGGTATGTCCCTTTTCTTTGAGCATCTCTCTTAGAGCAAAATGGTTTTCTATGATCCCGTTATGAACGACCGCTACGGAATTCGCTTCATCGAAGTGGGGGTGAGCATTTTCTTTAGAGGGCTTGCCGTGGGTGGCCCAACGGGTGTGTGCAATAGCAAGATCTAGCTCGAGCGCTAGCTCTTCGACAGAGCTTTGTAGAGCGCTGATTTTGCCCGTTTCTTTACAGGAGTGCAGAGCACCTTCTCTGATACCGGCAATCCCTGAGGAGTCATAGCCACGGTATTCTAAGAATTTAAGCCCTGTAATGCATACGTCTGTAGGTTTTTTTGGACCGATATACGCAAATATTCCGCACATAAACTTTTTCCTCTTTAGCGATCAGCATCCGATATTCATCAAGATAGCACTGGGGCTTATCTTCAGCAAGGGATTGTTTATCCCTTAGTAAATGCGTTTTAAGAGGAAGACTATAGCAGAAAAAAGCTTAAATCAGGAATATGGAAGTTTAATCCTAAGGGCTTAGCAAAGTTCTCGGGTGAATCAACTTTATAAAGGTCTTACTATGAGTCACTTAAGCGGAAAAAAGATCTCTGAATCAGCTGTTCATAACCATACGTATAAAATATTTCCTAATGACATGAACTCTAACGGAACGGTCTTTGGGGGGATGATCATGGGGATCCTTGATAGGATCGCTCTAGTTGTCGCTGAGCGGCATAGTGAAAATACCTGTGTGACAGCAAGTGTTGACTCGATGCATTTTTTGGCGCCGGCAGAGGGGGGAGACATTCTTCTTTTTAGCGCCTCTATCAATAAAGCGTGGCGAACTTCCATGGAAATTGGTGTGAAGGTAGTAGCAGAGAACTACCGTACCAAAGAGACTCGGCATATATTATCGGCTTATTTTACTTTTGTAGCTTTTGATAAAAATAAAAAGCCGACAGAAGTGCCTCCTGTAATTCCAGAGTCGCTCTGTGAGAGAAGACGCTTTGAAGAAGCGGAGATCCGCCGTCAAAGAAGAAAGCATGAAGCGGAAGAGCGCAAGAAAAGACGAGCTGAGTTCTCATAGTTTTTTAGCAACGATCGCAAGAAACATTGGGATTTCATCCCGGCTTCTATTTTCCATTTTTGCTTTGGATCCGGTGCTCTGTTTATCTGAGCACCATTCATCAAGCATCTCTATGACAAAGCCTGCTTCTTTAAGCATATGGGTATAATCTGAGATATTGTAATGGTAGGACCATGTCTTCGTAGAGCTATCACCCTGGCTTGGGTGCGCCTGGATAGGGATAGTGAGTGGGCTCATATACCGATCGACTCTTCGGTATTGGATCTTTTTAGGCTCGTCAATTTCCCAACTTGTTTGTCTGGGGATTCTAAAGCATGGATGGTTGAGAACCATGATAAATCTGCCGCCGGATTTCATATGGGAAAAGGCATTTTTCATCACTTGCTTTGCATCTGGTATATTTTGCAGTGCTAAAATAATCGTGCAGAAATCAAAATCTTTTTTCTGAAGATCGAGAGGCCTTGTAAGATCTGCCACAGCGAACTGCTGCTTTTTGTTTTTGCACAGTTTTTTTGCAGAAGCTAGAAGTGAGGCTGAGGCGTCGACACCAATGTATTCTACTTCAGGAGGGATGTTTCTTGCTAAAATCCCTTGGCCACATGCCAGATCAAGCAAAGAAGAATTTTTGCTTAAAGGCAAAATTTTGGCAAGGCGTGGCAAGATTACATTTTCATGGTAATAATGGCCCTTGGCTCCAACAACTTTGTTATACCAGTCGCTTACTTGTTCCCATGAGGAGTTTTCCTTTTCTTTACCCATAGAGTCTACTTATAATCCCCACGTTCGTGAGCTAGTGGATGATTCCAGTTCTCTTTTTTAAATAGGAGGATGATCGCAGGCCCAAGACAGGATAAGACCACTCCAATGACTAAGAATCCTACATAGAAAAAGGTGTTTCCTGTTTGGATTTGAGCCGGAGGAAAGAATCCTAAAATAAAGGTAAATACTGAGGCTATGATGCCTATTCCGGATGTAATCCACATACCAATTTTTCCACCAGGTATTGTATAAGCCCTTTCAATATTGGGCTTTTTATAACGGAGTTTAATCGCTGCAGCAAACATGAGAAGGTACATGATAAGATATAGCTGGGATACGATTACTGTGATGATCCAATAAGCGCTGCTGATTGTTGGCATAAGAAGAAATAGCAGAGAAATGATCGTTACGATGACTGCTTGGATGATAAGCAAGGTAACAGGCATTCCCTTGGTATTTAATTTTCTGCAAGAAGGGGGGAGATCGCCACTTCTAGCTGCTGCAAGAAGACCTTTGCTTGGGCCTATGATCCATGTGCTGATCGATCCTAAAGCGCCGATAGCGATAAAAGCTGCCATGATCGGTGTCATCCACTTCAAGTTATACGCTGAGACAAAATAGGAAAAAGCTTGTAGAGAGCCGGCGGCTAGGTTAATTTCTTTTTGAGGAATGACAATGGCGATGGCAAGAACACCCAGTAGTGACATAACAATGATTGTGATGACAGATAAAAGGATCGCTTTCGGATAGTCTTTTTGTGGGTTATCAACTTCTCTTGCGTGGATCGCTGACATTTCCATACCGCAAAGAGAGAGAATGATTCCTGTAAAGAATACGAGCTGATCAATTGAGGTAAAATCAGGTAGTGCTGATTTGAGATCAAACGTGATTTGTAAAGGTTTGCCTTCAAAGAACCAAACAGCTCCAAGGCCAATGATGATAAACCCTGCGATGAAAGTTCCAAAGATCACCCCGAATGTGCTGATCCAGCTAGAGGTTCTCATGCCGAACAAGTTAGCGATCGTACTTCCCCAAAAGATCGCGAGGATCATACCGACCATGTAGTTTGTGTTGTTTGCAAGATCGGGATTAAAAACAAAGGCGATGGTTGCTGCCATAAAGGAAAGGATCGTTGGATACCAAAGAACATTTTCTAGCCATAAAAGCCAGATCGCAAGAAATCCTGTTCGATGTCCAAAAGCTTCTTTTACCCAGACGAAGACCCCTCCGGTTTTTGGCCAGCCCGTAGCGAGTTCTGCTGAAACAAGGGATATGGGTATGAAGAAAATAAAAGCTGCTAGGAGCAGAAAGAAAAGAGAAGAAAAGCCGTATTCAGCAGTAAGAGGCCAGTTCTTTATACTACCAATGGCTGCCAGGTTAATCATGGCTAAAGAAAAAACGGTAAGCGACCTGGTTAGTTTTTTTCCACTGGTGGACATGCAAAAATCTCCTTATATAAGTCAAAAATGACTCTACTGCTGAATTCTGTTATATCTCAAATTTAATAAATTAAAAATATCTTTTAAGTATTGATTGTAGAACTTTTTCTGTTAATTCCCAAGAAACTTTTGGAATCCCTTAAAGATGAAGAACATCTTTAAGGGGAAAATGAATAAACTTCGCTTTAAAAGTAGTCTAGGTTATTTACCTTTTTTCTTTTCTTGTTTAGCGAGTTTCTTTTCTTTAGCAGTCTTTTGAGGTTTCTTCTTATCTTCTTTTTTTGTGTCTTTTGCTTTAACCATAACTAACTCCTGATTTCTTGAAGTTGCCTAAAACGAGTTCTCAAACCTGAGAAAACCTTCAGCAATTAACTAAAAGTTTTCTCATTTTGAGATAAAATTCAAGTTGTTTTTAGTTAACCAGTACCTCTTCTAGACCCTACTGCTGTATGAGAGCCGTGAACTACAGGTGCACCGCTTGGATCCGCTGCTGAAGCAATAAGTAGATCCTCAGGTCTTGCGGCTCTTACAGGGGATGTAGTTTGTGGAGAATCCAATCCAGCACTTTCTTCTCTTGGAAGTGATCTAGAAGGGTTTGCTTCTGGTCTGATTAGACCCTGTCTAAAAGCGGCGAATGAAGGACTAAAAGGTTGAAATGGCGCCTGTCGTGTAAGCGGTGGTGGTAAAGCTGTCACCAAGTGTCCACTTCCGACTCCCACATGAGATGCCGCTACTGGTCTTACTCCAGCTGATCTTGCCGCTTTTAGCGATGGATCAACAAGATCAAGAGGTCTAAATGGTGGAACATGTCCTGATCCTGGGGCTACATGAGGACCATCTCTGCCAGATAGAGGAAGAGCACCTCTACTTGTAGCTGATGGAAGAAAAGAACGAAGTCCTACAGAAGAAGCTAAACCAGCTAAACCTGTACTAAATGCAACTCTTCGACGAGTTTCAGTTGCTGCTCCATAAGGATAATGATGGTGAACTTCTACAACTGAAGGGCTTGTAGAAATATTGACAGGTGTAACGTGTCTTGGAGGCATGGGAGCTGTGCTTCCTGCTCCATTTGACGGTACGTGCCTTGAGAAGCAATCTGCTACATTGGCGATTATGACAACGGCCGTAATAGCAAGTGCAATTGGTAATGGCAAAAAGATAAAAGAAAGTACGGGAACAATGAGTGATGCTGCAATTCTTGCAACAGTCAGTGCTGTTTCAGCCATCATTCTTTCGTTTACCGAAGGGTCCGGTCTTTGAACCGGCCCTGGTAATGCTGTAGCTCGTGGAGCTATAGGAGCCATGCTAGACATAATCTACCTCACAAACGCTTAGGTTTAATATTGTTTGGAACGTGCAAAGTTATTCATGTTAACATTGATCAAAATGGAATCGTAGCTAGAGAACCAGCTGTCGTTTGATCCAATAATTACTGTGTCGTTGACTGCCCAATCATTAAATATGAATGTGTCGTTTATTGAGACTGTCCATGTAGTACCATTTTCTAAAAATACGTGGCCTGATGCATAATCCATTCCGATGATCCAATGTGTGTAAGGGCCGAACGCTACTGGTCCTACGATAAGGTCAGCTGCTACATAGCTTCCTGTGAATTTATTAACTACGTAGTAGTTGTATTCTGAAAAACAGCTGTGATTTGGAGTTACAACGATAGGATCGCCTACTTTCCAGCTGAATACAGAGTAGTTCGGTGCAAGTTTCCAGTGTGATCCATCTTCAATCTCTACTATGGAACCGTCATAGGTTGCGCTAATGAGCCAATGAGGTGTATTCACTTGGTAGTTGTTAAAGTAATATTCTTTTTTCTCACCCATTCTAGGTGCTCTTGCTCCAAGTCTATTTGGAAGAGATTTTTCTTCTACTGCTGGAGATTGCTCGGAATCCGCAGGAAGTTCTTCTCTTTGATCTTTCATGAGTTTGCGACTTGTCTCATCCATTGGTCTTTCTGCAACAGCTATATGTTCAGCTGGGGCTGTTTGGAGTTCCTCAGAAAAAACGGTGGAGGTTAGAGAAGTACAAAGAAGGGAACTAAGTGTGAGTGTCAGAATTTTTTTGCTCATGGAATCCTCGTAGTGTGTGTTTAATTTAAGTAGAACTAGTCTGCTTTTCGCTGAAAATTGCTTTTGCTATCACAATCGCGTCTTTACGCTAACAGAAAGAAATATTTACCTGAAAAGAAAAATATATTGATGAGATCTTAACGAAGGCGTAAGCCTCAAGATAAGGAAAATTCGAAAAAGAAGGAAAAATAATTTCTTCTATTGGTATGGTTCAGCTTTTTTGTGAAAGGTTTTAATATGTTGAATGAGACATCGATCGCCAAGGTTGCTAAATCTACTTTTTCTTCGTCGTTCTGTAAACCTTTATATGGTAGCTATTGTTTTTCTAGGATTCCTGCGACGGTTGAACATCTTCTTACTGGAAAGAAACTTTCCACTCTTCCTAAAGACTGCTTTGTAATGGAAGATAAGCCCTATGACATGGTCGTCTTATTTTTAATCGATGCATTCGGCTGGACCTTTTTTGAAAAAAATCTAGATAAATACCCCTTTCTTTCACGATTTGTCAAAGAAGGGATCGCTTCAAAAATCACATCGCAATTTCCCTCGACAACAGCAGCTCACGTAACAACGATCCATTCAGGGGAAGAAGTGGGGCAGACAGGTATTTATGAGTGGTTCTACTATGAACCAAAAGTGGATCGAATGATTGCTCCTTTACTATTTTCTCTAGCAGGCGACAAAGTAGTCGGTAGCCTTGAGAAAACAGGGATAACTCCCAAAGAAATCTTTCCGACCAAAACGATCTACCAAAAATTAAAAAAACAGAAAATTGACAGCTACATCTTGCAACAAGAAAGTATTGTCAATTCCCATTACTCTCGGACTCTTGGTCTTGGCGCTCATCCCTTATCTTATCAGCGTTTTGAAGATGGTCTTAAAACAGTGGCTGAAGCTGCAAATAGTCGGACAACCGGTCCTTCCTATTTCTTGGTGTATTTTCCAGATATCGATTCCAAAGGACATAGAAATGGGGTAGATTCTAAAGAATTTGAAGCAGCTATTGAGCATTGTATGATGGCTCTTGAAACGCACTTTTTTCAAAAAATCAAAAATCCATCCAAAAAAATAGCCTATCTTGTCACGGCAGACCATGGAATGGTTACGGTAAATCCTAAGACAACGATCTATCTTAATAAAGAGATTCCAAGTCTTGCTAAGACAATCAAGCAAAACCGTAAAGGGCAGATGCTTGTTCCTGCTGGTTCTTGCAGGGATTTTTTTATGCATATCCAAAATGATAAACTAACTGATGTGCAAAATCTCCTTTCGAAACATCTGGAAGGGAAAGCTGAGTGCTACAAGACAAAAGATCTCATAGATGCAGGCCTTTTTGGTTCAAAGCCGGTATCTGATCTTTTCTTGGAGAGGGTGGGTAATCTTGTAGTTCTTCCTTACGAAAATGAAGGAGTCTGGTGGTATGAAAAAGGCCGCTTTGAACAACATTTTTATGCTGCTCACGGCGGCCTTACAAGAAAAGAGATGGAGTCTCTTTTTCTTTTTAACACTCTTTAGAGAGTCTCTTTTTTTAAGCTATCTATCTAGGTGCGCTTACTTTTCTAGCTGCGAGAGAGGAAATCGAAGCGTCTAGGTCACTTCTCCCTTTTGCAAGTTGTTTCTGTGCAGCAACACTAACTGCACTGAGCGCATCAGGAGTCATTGAAAATGCAAGTGGCTTAAAGTGTTCTTTTTCAAGAGAAAGCGCTCTCTGCATTCTTTTTACAGGGGATTCTACTCCTAGTCTAGGAGTCGCTGGACTTGGAGTCGTCTGCTGCGCTGCCGCACTTGGAGAAGGAGTGCCGATTGTTGTAATTGCTGACATAGTATACCTATTGGGTTCTTGGGTTCTAATTTCGCAAAAGTATACAACTTTAGTCATATTCATTCAATTTTAAGCTCTTCTTTTCTTGATTAAAATAATTATCAGACCTTTCCGATTTCGTTAGTTAAAAAATAATTGTGATAATTTAAAATTATACTAATTAACTATTTGCGTTCTTAAATTAAGTTAATTTAAATATGCTCGTTTGACAAATTAATTATTTACTAATACAATCAAGTTTACAGGGTGTTATTTGTTCGATACAGAAGCACCTTAATCCTTTGTTGATGCATTAACTTTTTTTAAGGAAAATAGGGGGCCCGTATGAAACCTCATACAACAACTGTGAATCAACCTCAGGTTGAATCTCAGGTATTTCAAAAACAAGAGCCAGCACATATAGTAGGCTCAGAGACTATAATAGCTCATCATGCTAAAACATTCTTCACTCGTGAAGAAAGAGCCAATTTCTATGCTGGACAAGACCGCCTTACACTGCAAACAGGTAACTTAGACAGGGTAAGAGAATTGCAAGAAGCGAACGACGCTTTGCAAAGACAGATTGCGAATTGCGAAAAAGATCTTAAAAACACAACCGACCCACTCGCTCTACTTGGTGAGATGGAGCATTGCCATATCATGATCGCTCGTAATACTGGAGAGATTTTAAATGTGTATTCTATGAACGATGCACGTTTAAGAAGAATCGCTGAACTTGAAGCGCAAAACTTAGAACTCCACCAAAATATGACAGATTCCCAAGGTCAATTTATTGCTACAAAAGATATGACTTTGAGAACTCAACATGCTGCTGAGTTTTTCCTTAATAAAGCGACTTATGAAAGAAATACTGAAGAACTTCGTTCTCTTTCACAAAAATAATCTCTTATCTGAAGAGCCACACCCTCACGGGTGTGGCTTTTTTTTTGTCTAGAATAGATCTCATTTCAAACATATATAGTTGCCAGTAGTAAAATATCTCTGGATTTTGCATAGGTTAAGTCTATAGGCGTACCTATTTATATGAGGCGTTTCTTTGTTTGAATTTTTTCTTAAGGGGATTGCAATAGGCTTTCTGCTGGCTCTTCCGGTTGGGCCTACTATGGTGCTTTGCGTGCGCTATAGCCTTGCTTTCGGGGCAGTTATTGGGCTTGCGACGGGGGCTGGGGCTGGTCTTGCCGATGCAGTATATGGGATACTCGCCGGCTATGGGATCTACACTATTGTAGATTTTATGGAGACTTATAGATTTTTCTTTCATCTTTTTGGAAGTATTCTTCTTTGTTATTTAGGTATAAAAACGCTTAAGGATAATTTTAAAATCAAAAGCCAGGTTTTTTTAAAATTAAAGCCTTCCATGGCTCATATTTTTTTAACTACCTTTACTCTGACTGCCTCCTCTCCCTTAACATTTATAGGAGTCTCAGCTCTTTGTGCGACATTTGGGATCGGGGGCCAAACCCGAAGGATTGCATCTCCTTGGATCTTAGGGGCGGGATTATTTTTGGGTTCCTGCATTTGGTGGGTGATTTTAAGCTCGACTCTGTCACTTTTTAGAAAAAAGGTGACGAAAGAGAGTTCTCGCTGGATTGGGAAAATCTCTGGATCGATACTCTTTCTCTTAGGAATAGCCCTTTTTATCTATTCTCTTATAGAGAGATAACTTCTAAAAAAATATTAGCATTCAATCTTTTGTTTACTTTTGTTTCACTTATTTACACTTTAAGTTGTAAAACAAGAGGCCCTCATGTATACTTTGGCCCGTTTTGAGGCGTGCATATTCTAATTTGGTCTGAGCTAGCTCTTTTCATGAGATTTATTTCCTAAATCGTTAGTAATAGTTCGCTGTTAAAATTTTTATATATCCAGCAATTTTTACGAGGAAAAAGAATTTGTCTAGTTTCAATGATTTCAATTTAGATCCACAAATCAATCAAATGCTTCAAGAAATTGGCTATGAGACGCCAACTCCAGTTCAAGAGCAAGCAATTCCTATTGTTCTTTCGGGCAAAGACGTTCTTGCGTCTGCTCAGACAGGAACTGGAAAAACAGCTGCTTTTATGCTGCCGCTTCTCCATTTGCTCTGTAACCCAGAGTATAGAGGGAATTTTGGCCCGCAAGCAGTAATCTTAGTTCCAACAAGAGAGCTTGCTATCCAAGTTTCTGAAGAAGCTAAAAAATTCAGCAGATATTTACCTAGAGTGAAGACTGTCTGTATCTACGGTGGTGTTCCCTATCCTATCCAAAAAAGAGCTCTCTCTAGCAAGTTTGAGATTCTCGTTGCAACGCCTGGTAGACTTATCGACCATATGCAACAAGGACGTCTCAATTTTTCTAATGTTAAGATGTTTGTTCTTGATGAAGCAGATAGAATGCTCGATATGGGCTTCTTAGAAGCTGTTGAAGAAATCTCTAATGCGATTCCTAAAACAAGACAGACTCTTTTATTCTCTGCTACCATCGATAGAAAGATCCTTCCGGTTTCAAGAGAACTGCAAAACGATCCGCAAGAGATCCGCGTGCAAGCTTCTTTAGAAAGACAGAATGCGATCGAGCAGAAACTCTACTATGTAGATAACATCGGTCATAAACTACGTCTTCTTGATCACATCTTAGAAAACACAGAGATCAATCAGTCGATTATCTTTACCTCTACAATTCGTCAAGCAGGTGAGCTTGCTGAGGAACTTCAAGAGAAAGGACATAGTTCAGAAGCGCTTCATGGTGATATGAACCAAAGACAAAGAACACGTACTATTGATAGAGTAAGACAAGGTAAAGTTAAATTCCTGATTGCAACAGATGTTGCAGCAAGAGGAATCGATGTT
>Ga0247841_10002267_pt1 | contig 39224 bp, 37 predicted proteins | sample LaCruzMarch2015__2_FD_192410 | JGI IMG/M metagenome (GOLD analysis project Ga0247841, IMG submission 192410) | Freshwater microbial communities from meromictic Lake La Cruz, Castile-La Mancha, Spain - LaCruzMarch2015_18m | ecosystem: Environmental > Aquatic > Freshwater > Lake | place: Spain... | reverse complement strand
TCCTCAACCCCAAGCAGCACATCGCCACGCTCGACAAGAAAATGAAGTTTTCCATCGAGATGAACGTGCGCAAAGGGCGCGGCTTCTCCACCGGCGATGAAAACAAGACAACCGATCAAGCCATCGGCGTCATTGCCATCGACTCCATCTTCTCACCCGTGACCCGCGTGAAGTACGCTGTCGAGGCCACCCGTGTCGGACAGCGTACCGACTACGACAAGCTCGTGCTTGAAGTCTGGACCGATGGACGCATCACGCCCGACGAGTCCCTGCTCCAGTCCTCGGCCATCCTCCGTCACCATCTGGATGTCTTCGTCAGCAACGACGACGCACAGGTCGAGTTCGACCAGACTCCGGAAGCAGTCAGCCAGGAAAATGCCAAGCTCAAGAAGCTGCTCAACATGTCGGTCAACGAGATCGAGCTGAGTGTCCGCGCGGCCAACTGCCTGAACAACGCCAACATCACCACCGTCGGCCAGCTGGCTTTGAAGTCCGAAGCCGAAATGCTCAAATACCGCAACTTCGGCAAGAAGTCGCTCAACGAGATCAAGGACAAACTCGAAGAACTCCAACTCGGCCTCGGTCTGAAATTCGAGCCCGGCCTCATCGAGGTCCAACCCGAAGCGGACAAGCCCGCCGAGGAAGAGGACGAGACAAAAGCCAAAAAGAAGTAAGCCATGAGGCACCAAAACAAGACCGTCAAACTCGGCCGTTCGCAGGCCCACCGCGACTCCCTGCTGGCCAACCAGGTCTGCAGCCTGATCATCCATCAGCGGATCCGTACCACCCTGGCCAAAGCCAAGGCGACACGTCCGCTCGCGGAGAAAATGGTAACCCTCGGCAAAAAAGGCACTTTGCATGCCCGTCGCACCGCAACCGCGTACCTGCACCAGCCTGCCGCGGTGAAAAAATTGTTCGAGGAAATCGCCCCCCGCTCGGCCTCCCGGGCCGGCGGATACACCCGCATTACCAAACTCGGTCCCCGCAAAAGTGACAGCGCCCCCATGGCTGTCCTTGAGTGGGTGGACACCACCACGGTGGAAACCGTATCCGAGCCCGCGGCCGAAAAGCCGAAGGCAACCAAGAAGAAGGCCGCTCCAAAAAAAGACGCCGAATAAACTGGGCGGCCCTGCCGCCTCTCACCCACGCCGCCGTGGCCCGCCAGGCCCGGCGGCGTGTTTCTTTTGCGCCCTGTAACCTGTGTAGTCGCGGCACTCTATCCCGCGTTCCACTGACCGTTTTTGTCCGAGGCAGAGAGACGCGCCGCCGCAGTTCTGTGTTTTGAAACGGTCCTCCCTCCCCCCGGCAGGAACCGCTGCCCCGCCGCTACCGCTCCAGCACCGTCACCGGCAAGGAGGCCTCGAACCGGCTATTTCCCGGTGCGGTCACGGCAGAACCGGCAATCTGCACAATGTTAACGTCCGTGACCTGCGGCCCCATCTGGGCATGAGCAGCAGGGACGAGGGTGATATCCCTGCCGACCATGAAGAGAAGGCAACCGGCAATGACCGTAAGAACAATTTTGGTGTAAGCGTCGATATTCATAGAACCTCAACCCTTCACAACCAGCCGCAGACCGTCAAGACCCGCGCAATTCGTGGCGGAGCCATTCGCCCAGGCGCTCGGCGCATTCGTCGACCGACTCCCGCCATGTCAGGGCCGCTCCCTCGTCCGCCGAATCACTGATCTCCTTGACCAGCGTGACCGGCAGCCCGAACTGACGCGCCGTGAACGCGACCGCATAGCCTTCCATATCGACCAGATCGATCCCGCGCCCAACCAACCCCGCTCGCTTCGCTACGCTATCGACAAAAAGATCACCCGACCCGAGCACCGGCCCGCTCACCCCCAAGTCGATAGCTGCGCCGAAGTGCTCGCCGGTCAGCCCGAAAATCGCCTCGTCATCGAAATCATGCTGCTCGACACGCCCGACCACCTGCGTGCCTTTCAGCCCCTCGCGCAAGCTCCCCGCGGTGCCCAAGTTAATCACCCGCGAAGGACGCTGCCGCGCCAAAACCGAGGCCAAAGCCGCAGCCGCACAAACCTTACCCACCCCCGTAACCAAAACCGGCAAATCGGAGACATGCAAATGCTGCGCCTCTTCCTCCAGCGCCACGACGAGCAAAGGACGGTCCAACGAAATGGTCTGATGCAACTTCACTACGGCAATTGAATCCTCAACCCGCCGCCAGATCAATCCCGTGGAAAATCCGCGCGAGGATTTCCACTCCATGAACCAAGGATGGCGCCGGCCGCACGAAGAACCGGTCGGCATCCACCGCAACCACCCGGCACCCGACATCAATCAGCGCCGCCTCCCGCGCCGCACGCTCTTTGTCGAAGCCGCATGGTGCGGCAATGACCAACTCCGGCCGCGCCGCACGCACCGTCTCCCACGTCGTGCAGACCGAACGCTCACCAGCCCGACCCAACACCTCAACACCCCCGGCCGCCTCGACCATCTCCGGAATCCAATGACCACTGGCAAACGGCGGATCAATCCACTCCGCCACGAAAACCCTCAGGCGTCTCTTGCCTTCGACCGCTTGCCGCACCCGCGCGATCCGCTCCGTCATTTCCCCGGCCAAAGCCTCGCCTTTTTCAGCCGCGCCCAACTCCCGCCCGAGATACCGCACCGACTCCGCCACCTCGGACAACGTCCGCGGCCCGAGCGAAATCACCCGCGCGCCGACCTCGCCAAGGTCTCCGCCGGACACCGCACAGACGCGGCAAAGATCTTGCGTGATGATCACCTCCGGCCGCAGCGACGCCAGCAACTCCCCATCCACCGCGTAAAGCGCCTCGCCCTTGTCCACCGCCACGCGCACCGCCTCGTCGATTTGCCGGCCGCCCATGGCCGCAGAATCAATCCGGCTCGCCGATACCACCGGCACCGCCCGCACCTCCTCCGGCCATTGGCACTCATGCGACCGCCCGACCAAATCCCCCGCCAGTCCGAGATCCGCCACGATCTCCGTCGCACTCGGCAGCAAAGAAACAATCCGCATAGCGGAATCTTAAGCAACCCTCCCCTGGAGGGCGAGCGTCCCCGCGAGCCGCAAGCCTCGTGCCGCGCCGTTCCTCCGAGTTGCCAGCTTAAACTAGTCCAACTAGTTGACCTTCGTGATCAAGGAAATCGGCGCCTTCCAGGCCAAAGCCCATCTTTCCCGGTTGCTTGATGAAGTGGCCGGAGGGGAAATCCATCTACATCAACAAGCATGGCAAAAGGGTCGCCGAGCTGCGTCCGCCCGCTCCCCAGCAGCACACCAAGGCCAAGTTCGGCTGCGCCAAAGGTCCCGGCTTTTACATGGCACCCGAGTTCGACGAACCACTCGAGGAGCTCAAGGAATACATGTGAGGTATCTGGTCGATACCAACGCGTGGATCGGATTCCTCGAGGGCGAACGCGGGTTCGGGCGGCGGGCCAAGGAAATTATGTTGGACGAACCGTGGGAGTGTTAGGTCAGCCTCGCCTCCGTCTGGGACCGCATCCAAGTCATCCCAGCCCGCCACCGCAAACCCGATATCCTCAGTCGCGATCAGGTTTTCGATCGTTGTGGCCTGCGCCGGGTGTGGTGAGCGCGTCCCGGCTCTCCATCCACCGCGCAATCCAGATGCATGCCTCGTAGAGCAGCACCATCGGAGCCCCCATCAAAATAAGCGTGAAAATATCGGGCGTCGGCGTGATCACGGCGGCCAGCAAAAAAATGACCACAATCGCGTAGGGCCGCGTTGCTTGCATTTGCGCGTGCTCGAGCAGACCGACCTTGACCAAGGCAAGCACCACCACCGGAAGCTCGAAGGCCAGACCGAAGGCCAAGACGAATTGCGTGGTGAAGCTGTAATACTCCCCCACCGTCCAGGTCGGGCGCCACTGCATCATTTGCGCGTCTTGGAAAAAGAATTCCAGCGCCGCCGGCAGCACGGCATAAAAGGCGAAGGCCGCCCCGCCGAGAAAAAGACCGAAACCGACGATCGAAGCCAGCAGCACGACTCGGCGCTCCTTTTTGCTCAGGGCCGGGAGCACGAACTCCGCGAGAAAATAGAGCAAGACCGGAAAGGAAACGACCAACCCGGCATAGAAGGCCAACTTGAACGAGATGGTCATCGAATCGGCCACCCCGAGGGACTGCAGGTTGCCCACCCGCCCCGGATCCACCGCAAGCAAAGGCGCCTGGACAAAAGACGCGAGCACTCCGCGAAAAACAAAGGCCAAGGTCATGCAGATCCCGAGAGCGATGGCCATGCGCACCACCATGCCCCGCAAGTCCTCGACGTGCTCAAGGAAAGGCTTGGGCGTATCCCGCTCGTCGCGGAACTTGAGGAATTTCTTGAGGCTCATACCCGCCTCCCCGCCGCCAGACGCGCATACAATCCCAACGTATTGGCATCCTCGATCACCCCGCGCGCGACCATCTCGCGCAATTCGTCGGCCGGGAAAGCCTTGATCTCGAGGATTTGCTCCTCGGCATCATGACCGGTAGCCCGCGGATCCCACCGAACCTCCGTAGCCAGAAACTGGTGCGTTGTCTCGTCGGTGAATCCGGGCGAGGTGAAAAACTTGCCCAGATACTCCATTTTGCCCGTCACCTCGCATCCCGCTTCCTCGCTCAATTCACGGCGCGCGGCCTGCTCGATGGCGGACGTCGTCGTCTCCCCGTCAACCTGGCCCGCGGGAAATTGCCAAAAGTCCCGACGGGCCGGCACTCGTTCTTCGCGGATCAGCACAAACGACCCATCCGGCAACCGCGGCGCAACCGTCACCCCGACTTTTCTCGTCACTTTGGTCCACTCGCGCCCCCCAGGACGCGACGGCGTGCGCACGGTCTCCTGGGTCACCCGTAAATGCGGAGTTTCAAGAAGCACATCTTCGTGCAACAACTCCCAGCCGTCGCTCATGACTTGGCGGAGGCCAAACGCTTGCCCCACCAAGCCAAACGCGCCGCCACCCGCTTCGGCGAGGGGGCCCCTTCCGCAGTCCGCGCCTGCAAAGAACGCATCGCATCGAGGCACTTCATGGCGTCGGCCTTGAACAGCTTGCTCTCCGCCTGCAACTCGCCAAGCGAAAGATCACGCAAGGTCACACCACGCTGCACGCCCAGTGCAACCAGAGTCCCGACCACTTGGTGCGCCTCACGGAAAGGCAGTCCTTTGCGGACCAGGTAATCCGCCCAATCCGTCGCCACGAGGAGCGCGTCATCCGCCGCCGCCGCCATGCGCCGTTTGTCCCACCGCGCCGCGCCGAACATCTCGGCCAGTATTTCGAGCGACGCGCCCAGCGTGTCGGCCGAGTCGAAAACCGGCTCTTTGTCTTCCTGCAAGTCACGGTTGTAAGCCAGCGGCAACCCCTTGAGCGTGGTGAGCAAGGCAACAAGATTTCCGTAAAGGCGACCCGTTTTCCCCCGGGCCAATTCCGCGATATCCGGATTCTTCTTCTGCGGCATCAGACTCGAACCCGTAGTGTGCGCATCGCTCAAACCCAAAAATCCGAACTCGCTCGAAGCCCAGAGAATCGTGTCTTCGCACAACCGCGACAGATGCATCCCCGTGATCGCGCAGGCCGAAAGAAATTCGCAGGCAAAATCCCGGTCGGACACCGCATCCATGCTGTTTTGCGAGACATCATCGAAACCCAGTTGCCGCGCAATGAAACGCCGGTCCAGGGCAATCGTCGATCCGGCCAGCGCCCCCGATCCCAAAGGCAGCACATTGGCGCGCCGGCCCGCATCGGCCAGACGCCCCGCGTCACGTTCGAGCATTTCCACGTAGGCCAACACATGGTGCGCCGCTAGCACCGGCTGCGCCCGTTGCAGATGGGTGTAGCCGGGCATGATCGCATCGCCTCCGCGCACGGCAAGGCCGACGAGTGACTTCTGCAAGCCTCGCACCGCAGAAACAAGAACCACCGTCTCCTCCCGTAACCACAGCCGGAGATCCGTGGCCACCTGGTCATTGCGGGAACGCGCGGTGTGCAGCTTGGCCCCGGCCGCGCCGATTTTTTTGGTCAGCGCCGCCTCGATATTCATATGCACGTCCTCGAGTTCCTCGCGCCAGACGAACTTGCCCGCCCGAATCTCCCGCGCGATGGACTCCAGACCGCGGTGAATCGCTTTCAATTCATTCGGCGTCAACAACCGCGCCTTGCGCAGGGCCGCGGCATGCGCCTTCGACCCCGCGATGTCGTGCAGCGCCAGGCGCCGGTCGAAAGAAACCGACTGGCCATAAGCGCGCAGCCGGGCCGAGGGATCTTTGCTGAAACGTCCGTGCCACATAAATCAGCCCGCCGAGGCAAACACCTCACGCCCGCTCTTGCGGCACACGCCGTTGATTTTCAACTCATCGCACCGCGCCTCGATGCGCACCTGCTTGTTGGCCGGAGTGAAACCCATCCGCTTGGCCATGCAATTCTCGAGGAGTTCCATGTTGAGGTCCTCGAACTCGAGGATGTTCTGGCAATCGAGACAGATGAGATGGTTGTGGTGCGGATGATCGACAAAATTCGGATCATAGACCTTGCGCCCCTGCCCGAGATCCAGTTCACGCAACAATCCGCTCTCCACCAAAATCGGCAAGGTGCGGTAAACTGTGGCCCGGCTCACCGTCCGTTCAATCCCCCGCGCCATATCAAGCAGCTCGTCGGCTGTGTAGTGACGGTCCGTGCTGAAGGCCGCCTCAATGATGGCGTCACGTTGCGAGGTCTTGCGCAGGCCTTTGCCGGCAAGGAACTCGCGGATCTGATTGCGCACGACCTCTTCCATGGGTGACAGCGCGCCCTGAGCGCCGCTCGGGGATATTCCGTCCCACCCCGCGGCAGGTCAAGGCCCGCGGGGCCCGGAGCGGAAAATCCTCCCGCCCTCCGCGCCATTAGGGCATAGTCCCCCGATGCCTGCTCCCGCCGCCGACCGCGACGCGCTCAAAAAAGAAGCCGCCATCCATGCCGTCCGCTTCGTCGGACCCGGCATGACCATCGGTCTGGGCACCGGTTCGACCGCCATTCATGCCCTCCGCGAGATCGCCCGCCGTCATGCCGCCGGCGAATTGCCCGGCATCAGCACCTTTGCCACCTCAGAGGAAATCGGCCGAGCCGCCCGCGAGGCCGGCCTCCCCCTGCTCGACAACGCCGGTCCCGCCTCCATTGACCTGACGATTGACGGTGCCGACGAGGTCGACCCGCAACTCAACCTGATCAAGGGAGGGGGCGGCGCCCTCTTCCACGAGAAGATCGTGGCCCAAGCAACCAAACGCCAGATCATCGTCATCGATGAGGTCAAGTTGTCCTCGCAACTCGGCACCCGGCACACCCTTCCGGTCGAAGTTGTCCCCTTCGGTGCGGAATCCCAGCGACTCTTCCTCGAGCAACGCGGCGGCCACCCTGTCCTCCGCACCAAGGCAGACGGCACCGCTTTTATCACCGACGAGGGCAACATTATTTATGACTGCGCCTTCGGCCCGATCGCCGATCTTGAAGAACTCGCAGCCGAACTCCGCACCCGCTCCGGCATCGTCGAACATGGCCTCTTTCTCGGCATGACTGACGACCTGATCATCGGCACCCCAAACGGGCTGCGCCACCTCCAGCGTGATCCTCTTACAGGCCAAGTCAAAGAAGTCACCATCGATTGACAGGTAGGGACGAGCGGCCTCGATCGTCCTCCTTGTGCGGCACGGGTACGCGAGCCGGGTGCTCCTCACCCCTTCCCGTCGCCCCACACCTTCGACAACCTCCCGCCCGGCATCGGCGGGATAGCCAGGCCGTCCGGCGCATAGTGGGCAACATCATTGTAAAGGGTCAACCGCGCCTCCATCGCATCGCGAAAATCCAAGATGGTCAGCGAGGCCGGATTCAAATCGAGATGGTCACGATACCGCCGCGGATCAAACCCGAGGATCGCCCCGAGGAGCAACCGGATCGTCGCCTTGTGCGAAACCACGCAAATCATTTCCCCGGCGTGCGCACCCACCGCGCGAAGCAAGGCCGGCATGGCCCGAGCAGCGACGGCCAGACCCGTCTCCCCTCCCTCCGGCGCGAAGTTGTAGGGGTCGGACTCCCATTTCAAATACGTGTCGCCGAACTTCGTTTCGGCCTCTTGCCTGGTCAGTCCTTCCCACACCCCATGATTGATCTCGAGAAAACCGGAGTCAGGCTGCACTGGCAAATTGTGCGGCTGGGCCAGAATACGCGCGGTCTCTGTGGTCCGGTCCAACGGCGAAGCAAAAAATGCCGCGATCGGTTGACCCGCCAAGCGCTTCGACAACGCCTGCGCCTGCTCCCGTCCACCCTCGCTCAGCTCCACATTTGTCGCTCCCGCAAAACGGTCTTCCGCGGAAAGCACAGTGGCCCCATGCCGGACCAAAAATACTCGCGTCTTCACCACTATCTTTTAGCCGGTGCCCGGCGCCGACACCAGCCCGCCACATGATTGTGCCATTCCGCGGTAGACGTTGGGCCCCCCAAGCAAATGCGCCCTCAACCGGCGACTCGTCCCTCTCGCCACCCCTTGCTGCTTCATCTCACGCGCCCGAACCCTGAGGCTCGCCCTTTCAACCACCACAACTTCGGCAGAAAGAAAATCACGACCACGGCACTTGACACCACAACCCATTGTGGTGTTTGCTCACCGCAGTCAGCTCAAACCACTATGCGTTGCCCCCGTTGCGGAGACATGCGAGATCGCGTCATCGACTCGCGTGTCATTCAGGAAGGCGAGCGGATCCGTCGCCGCCGCCAGTGCCTCGCGTGCGCCACACGCTACACCACCTACGAAGCGATCGAGCAGATCGAGTTGCGCGTCCTCAAGCGTGGCGGCCGCATCGAACCGTTCCATCGCTACAAGTTGGTCAGCAGTCTTTCCAAGGCCTGCGAGAAACGCCCGATCAAACTGGAAATCCTCGAGCGCCTCGTGGATGAAATCGTGACCGAGCTCGGCGTCGAAACCGGACGCGAAGTGCCCAGCCGCCTCATCGGACTGCGCGCCATGGAAAAGCTCCAAGCCATCGATCCCGTCGCCTACGTGCGCTACGCCTCGATCTACCGTCAATTCCAAGAAGCCGGTGAATTCATCGACGAAGTCGAACAAATGAAAAAGCGCACCCCCCGCCGCGCCGACCAACCCGAACTCTTCACCTCGCCACCCAAAGCCCCCGCCTGAGATTCCCTCAACTCTCAACCCTCAACTTCCTTTGATCGCCCTCGCCGACAATCTCCCGCTCGTCCGCCTCTCCGACCAGCGCGCCATCAAATACGAGCGCGTCTGGCTCGAGCGTGCGGTGGCCGAAGCCGCCGAGGGTGCCGGCTTCAGCCGTTGGTGGCTCGCCCCGCACGTGGCCGAGAGCGTGACCGCCTACCTCGAACGCGAATTCGAAGAGAACATCATCGCCAGCCAATGCCTGCGCACCCTCGTCTCCAGCGTGCTTCAAGTGATCGGTTACCCCGAAGTCGCCCGCGGCTTCCAACTCCCCGAACCACCCGTGCGCATCTCGCTCGCCGCATTGGCCGAGTCCGCCGGTGCCGGCTACGAACTCGCTTTCTTCCACGAACTCGATTGCACCCTGCGCCGCGTCCTCTCCTCCCGCACCTCGCGCATCGAATTCTGTGACCTCGCCGACTGCGTCAAACGTCTCCGCCGCGCCCGCAGCTGGCGCAAGGACTGCGCCGCGCTGCGCAATGAAATCGTCGCCCATGTGCGCGGGCAGGCCGTCCGCCTCCGCCGCAAACGCGGGGTCGAACTCGAGTTGACATGACCCTCTTCGAACGCATCGCGGCCGGCGAGATCCCCGCCGACATCGTGCGCAACAACGACGAGGTGCTCGCCATCCGAGACATCAACCCGCAGGCTCCCGTCCACATTCTCGTCATCCCGCAGCGCGTCATCCCGCGCATCGGCGAGGCCCGCGAAGGCGACAGCGAACTCCTCGGCCGCCTCCTCCTCGCCGCCCGAGACATCGCCAAAGAGCAGGGCCTCGACCAAACCGGCTACCGCCTCGTAATCAACCACGGCCCCCACGCCGGCGAAAGCGTTCCCCACCTCCACATCCACCTCCTCGGCGGCCGCCCACTCGACTGGCCACCGGGCTAATCTCCCCACTTGTAGCGGCGGTCTATGACCGCCGGTGCACCTTCCCCTCCGCCACCTCCCGCGCGAAATAGGTCAAAATCACATCCGCCCCCGCCCGCTTGATCGCCAAGAGCGACTCATCCCGGCATTTGTCATAATCCAGCCAGCCCGCGTGCGCCGCCGCGTGGATCTGCGCGTATTCTCCGGACACCTGATAAGCCGCCAAAGGCAATTTCGTCTGCTCCCGCACCGCGCGAATCACATCCAAGTAAGGTCCCGCCGGCTTCACCATCACCATGTCCGCTCCCTCCCGCTCATCCAATTCCACCTCGCGCAACGCCTCCCGCAAATTCGCGGGATCAAGTTGGTAGGTCGCCTTGGAAATCGGCGCCGCCTGCGCACTGCCCACCGCCTCACGAAACGGACCGTAATACGCCGAGGCAAACTTCGCCGCGTAAGCCAAAAGACAAACGTCCGTCCTCTCGGCCGCATCCAGCGCCGAACGAATCGCGCCGATCCGTCCGTCCATCATGTCCGAAGGCGCCACGATATCGGCCCCGGCCTGCGCCTCTTTCACGGCCAACTCGCACAAAATCTCCACCGTCGCATCGTTGTCCACCTCGCGCCCGTCGGCCGTCAGCACGCCGTCATGCCCATGATCCGTGTAAGTATCCAGCGCCACGTCGGCAATTAGCACCAGCTCGGGCACCGCCGCCTTTACCTCGCGCAACGCGCGGAAAAGCAAATTGTCCGCCGCCAACGCATGCGTACCACGGGCGTCTTTCTTCGAAGCCTCAATCACCGGAAAAATCGCCACCGCTGGAATCCCCAGCGCGTAAGCCTCGCCGCACTCCCGCACGAGATCCCTCACACTCCGCCGCTGCACTCCCGGCATGGAAGCCACCGGTTCATTCTCCGCCCCGCCGTGCACGAACAGCGGATAAATCAAATCCGTCACCTCCAACCGCACCTCCCTCACCATCCGCCGTAAGCCCTCCGTACGTCGCAGCCGCCTCATTCGTAGATCCAGTTTCATCGCTGTAGCGGCGCCAGCCTGTCCGGTCGTGTGCGGATCCCCGGCGCCGGTCGTTTTCTTACAATGCCGCGATCGCCCCCTCCAGCTTCACTTTCTTGGCCCGCCAATCGTCCCCGCGCTGCTTGAAACTCGCGAGCACTTCGACCGGCGCCCCCTGCACAAAAGAAGCGTCGGCCAACTTCTTCTCCACTTTGCCGATTTCGGCCACCACTTTGGCAATCTCGCCCTGCAAGCGCGCCTTCTCCGCGACCACATCGATGTCCAACTCGAGATAAACCTCGCCCAGCGGCGTCAACGTGTGCGGCATTTTGCGTCCGGGTCCGTCCGGACCGATCTCCTGGAGTTCGGACGCGCGGGCCAGCATGCGGAACACCGACAAATCCATTCCGGCCAGCGCCGGATTGCGGGCGAGGTGGACGACACACTCCTGGTTCGACGGCACTTTGAACTCCGCCCGGAGCACACGCGCCTCGCGCACTGCATCATAGACCGCACCGACCGCATTCGTCGCTTTGGCTTTCTCCCCGCCGGAAAGACCGGGCAAGGAATCCTCCACAGGCGGAGCGGCAAAAAGGATCATCCCCTCGCGTCCCGCGCCGGACGCATAGCCCAAACGGTGCCAAAGCTCTTCCGTAATGTGCGGCATGAAAGGATGCAACAAACGCACATAGCCGCCCAAGATGTGATCCATCACCGCACGCACCCCCTCGGCCGCTTCGCCGCCCGCAGCCAGTTCCGCCTTCGACGCCTCGACATACCAGTCGCAATACGTGCTCCAGAAGAAGTCATAGAGCAGGGTCGCCGCCTCGTGGAAATGAAAGTCATCCAGGGCCTGACGATACCCCGCATGCATCGCGTCGAACGCCACCAGCACCGTCACCGAATACGGCGACAACTCGTGGTCCGCCAGGGGCTTCGCCACCGCGGACACCCCTTGCATTTCGCGGAAACGCGCCGCATTCCACAATTTGTTGGCGAAATTGCGGCCCTCTTTGATCTGGTTCTCGTCGAACCGCACATCCTGTCCATGCGGCGCGATGCGCATGAGCCCGAAACGCAATCCATCCGCCCCGTATTTGGCCATCAGGTCGAGCGGGTCGGGCGAATTACCCAGACTCTTCGACATTTTGCGGCCCTTGAGGTCGCGGATGATGCTGGTGAAAAACACATTCTTGAAGGGCACTTCACCGGTGAACTCCAAGCCGGCCATGATCATGCGCGCGACCCAGAAGAAAATAATGTCCGGGCCCGTGACCAAATCGTTTGTCGGATAAAATTTCTTCCGCGTCTCCCCATCCATCGTGGCGAACGGCCAGAGCCACGAACTGAACCACGTATCGAGCACGTCTTCTTCCTGCCGCCAGTTGTCCGCATCAGCCGGTGCCTCCAACCCGACATGCACGACCGACGGGTCGTCCTTCCGATACCACACCGGGATGCGGTGTCCCCACCAGAGCTGACGGCTGATGCACCAGTCTTGGATGTTGGTCATCCAGTGTTCATAAATCTTCGCCCAGCGCTCGGGCACGAAACGGATGCGACCCGAGACCACCGCATCCAAGGCGGCCGGCACCTGCGGATAGCGCAAAAACCATTGCTCGCTCAGCCGCGGCTCGATCGGCACGTCGGCCCGCTCGCTGAAGCCGACATTGTGGTCGTAATCCTCCACGCGCGCCAGCAACCCCATCTCCTCGAGCTTCTGCACCGCCAACTCGCGCGCGGCAAAACGCTCCAGGCCGGCGAATTCCGGACCAGCCAGCTCGTTCAATGTGCCATCCGCGTTCATCACATCGACGACCGGCAATTTGTGCCGCAGCCCGATCTCAAAATCCGCCTTGTCGTGCGCCGGAGTGACTTTCAACACACCCGTGCCGAACGTCATGTCAATGTGCGTGTCGGCCACGATCGGAATCTCGGCCCGCGGGAACGGACGCACCGCATGCTTGCCGAGAAAACGTGCATAGCGCGGATCATCCGGATGTACGGCCACCGCCGCGTCGCCCATCAAAGTCTCCGGACGCGTCGTGGCGATTTCCAAAAATGTCCCCGGCTCCTCCGCCACTTCGTAACGCATCACGTAAAGCTTGCCCTTGGTGGCCTTCATGATGACTTCTTCGTCGCTCAGTGCCGTCCGCGACGCCGGGCACCAGTTGACCATCCGCTTGCCCCGGTAAATGAGCCCCTTGGCATGCAGTTTGACGAAAACCTCCTGCACCTGCCGCGAGTAATCCTCGTCCATCGTGAACCGCTCGCGCTCCCAGTCGCACGAACAACCGAGGCGCTTCAATTGCTTGATGATGATGCCCCCGTGCTTGTCCTTCCACTCCCACACGCGTTTGAGGAATTCCTCGCGGCCGAGATCCCGACGCGTCTTCCCCTCCTCCTTGCGCAACTGCCGCTCCACCACCGTCTGCGTGGCGATTCCCGCGTGGTCCGTCCCCGGCAACCACAAAACCTCGTGGCCGGTCTGACGCGCGCGCCGTGCCAGGATGTCCTGCAACGTGTTGTTCAACACATGCCCCAGAGTCAGCACGCCCGTCACGTTCGGCGGGGGAATGACGATGGAAAACCCCGGCTTGGCCGAACCAGGGTCGGCCGCGAAGCAACCCTCATTGATCCACTCCCCATACCAGCGCTCCTCCACGGAGACGGGTTCGTAAGCTTTGGAAATCTCGGACATCGAACCGTGCATCATTCCGGATTTCGTCCCGGCCTGCAAACCCTCAGAAGCCCCGCAGAAACATGGCCGCAAAAGCGAGCAAAGCCGCCACTGCCGCCGCCCACCAAGCCCAGGCGATGCCCTCCGGCTTCACTTCCGGCTGGCCAAACTCCTGCTTAACAAACTCCCCATAATCAAATTCCTCGTCCGGCAAATCCAGTCCATCCGTTGCCCCGGCATCCTCCCGCCACCCCGACCGCTCATCCGCCCCGCACTCCGGACAAGCCAGAGCACCCCGTGGCACATCCTCCCCGCAAACCGGACATTCTTCAGGCGTCTTCATCTTCTTGAAACTCTCACCTCACCCGCATCCCAAGTCAGGAACAAACCGCTCGCCCACCCACCGAAAGTAAAAGCCCCAGCCTCATCGAAGGCGAAATCCCGCAGTGGCATGGGCACCTTGCCAATGATCACCACTCAGCTTTCAAACTCAGCCCTCAGCCCTCTGCAGCTTCATCCCTCCCCCAACAACGTCACCAGCACCCCCTGCGTGTCCGACAAATCCTCGAACAAAAAATCGGGCCGATGCGCGGCCAACTCTTCTTTCCCGCAACTACCCGTGGCAATCGCCACGGCGACAAATCCCGCCGCCCGGGCGCAGTCGATGTCCTTCGGCGTGTCCCCGAGGACGAACACATCCGAGGCCTCGAAACTGATCCCGTGCCTCTCCACCGCCCGCGAATGCGCCACCGGACCGAGCTTGTTGCGGTCCACATGATCATCGGCAAACGCGCCGAATTCAAAAAAATCCCAAACACCGTAGTGCGAAAGTTTCAGCTCGGCTCCCCTCTCGATATTGCCCGTGAGCAGACCGAGCACGATGTCCTCCCGCTGGTGCAACGCTTCAAGCAACCCCACGATCCCCGGCAAGACCTTCCCCTCACGCCGCGGCAATTCGAGCGCCAAATGATGCACATACCCGTCGAACAAATCCGCGACGTTCTCCGGCGTCGGCGGAATGGCATGCGCCCCGAACATCTGCCGCGCAATAGCCCCGTCCGTCGAGCCGGCAAAGGAAATAGCCGACAAATCGTCCTCCACCCCGAAACGCTCCCGGAAAGCCAACCGCAAGGCATGCTCGCCCGCCCGCCCAGTCAGCAACAAAGTCCCGTCGATATCAAAAAGAAACAACTTCTTCTTTGCATTCATCCCACAACATTACGCACCCCACCCCTTGCAGGGCGAGCGCCCCGCGAGCCGCCACGTTTCCGCCGGTAGGGCCCGCTGGCTCAGCGGGCCGCTGCCTTCTTCTTCGTCCCGCAAGCTTGCCCCCATCCACCCACCCGACCGAATCTATACCTCATGTCCGCCGAACGCGTCCTCGCCGTCGATCCGTCCCTCCGCGGCACCGGCTACGCCGTGCTCGAGTCCTCCAACGGCAAAATCCGCACCCTCACCTACGGGGTCGTGACCAACCCGCCCAAGCTCTCCGCCCACTTCTGCCTGCGCGAAATCCATGAAACTCTCGGCCGTATCGCCACCGAGCACCAACCCACCACCTTCGCCATCGAAGGCGTCATCTACGTCCAGAACGTCCGCACCGCCATTATCATGGGCTCCGCCCGCGGCGCCGCGCTCATCGTCGCCGCCACCCACGGACTCGAAGTGCACGAATACGCCCCCCGCCTGGTCAAGCAAGCCGTCGTCGGACGCGGCGGCGCGCAGAAAGACCAGGTCGCGTTCATGGTCCGAGCCATCCTCGGACTCACCGAAACCCCGCCCCCCGACGCCGCCGACGCCCTCGCCATCGGCCTCACCCACTTCAACCGCCGCGCCACCGCCATCCCCCGATGACCCCGCCGACCGCCCGCTGGCTCGGACGCCTCGCCTACCAGCCTGCCCTCGACCTCCAGGAAAAAACCCTCGCCGCCCGCGCCACCGGCGAGACCCCCGACCAACTCCTCCTCCTCGAGCACGACCACGTCTACACCATCGGACGCCAACGCGACCGCTCCAGCCTCGGCGCCGCCCCCCTCCCGCATCCCGTCGTCGAAATCAACCGCGGCGGGCAAGCCACCTTCCACGGACCCGGCCAGCTCGTCGGTTATTTCATCTTCGACCTGCAAAAACTCACCCCCGACCTCCACCTCTTCCTCCGCTGGATCGAAGAAGGCCTCATCACCCTGCTGGCCGAATACAACGTGACTGCCCAACGCCGCGAAGGCCTCACCGGCGTCTGGATCGGCGACCGCAAGATGGCCAGCATCGGCGTCGGTGTCCGCAAATGGATCACCATGCACGGCTTCGGCCTCAACGTCGGTCCCGACCTCTCCGGTTTCGAATCCATCACCCCCTGCGGCCTCTCCGGCGTCACCATGACCTCCCTCTCCCGCGAACTCGGCCGCGAAATCCGCGTCGAAGAAGCCGCCACGAAAGCAGCGGCCATCTTCACCGCCCGTTACCCCCTTCTCTCAACCCCCAACCCTCAACCCTCAACTCGGCAGCCATGAAATGGCTGCTGCTCACCGTCGGCAAACCCGCCCTCGCCTACGCCAAGGCCGGACGCGATGAATACCTCGCCCGCCTGACCAAGTTCGCACCCATCGAACACATCACGGTCAAAGCATCCGACAAACCACGCGAAAGCGCCGACCTCCTCGCCCGCAGTGAAGGCTACTTACGCGTGGTCCTCCACGAACACGGCACGCCACTCACCAGCCGCCAACTCGCCGCCAAGCTAGACCAGTGGCAGCAAGCCGCCCGTCCCGTGGCCGTCATCATCGGCGGCGCCGACGGACACGATCAAAGTCTCCTAGATCAAGCCGACTTCCGCTGGTCCCTCGGCCCCCTCACCCTCCAGCACGAACTCGCCCTCGTCGTCGTCCTTGAACAGCTCTACCGCGCCCGCACCATCTTGGTGGGCCACCCGTATCACCGGGACTAATTCCAGTCCGAAAGCAGGGACGTGCGGTCTCGCTCGTCCGCCCGAAACCAAACGGGCGAGCGAGCCGCTCGCCCCTACCTTCACCCCCTCAATCCTCTTGGCCCCCAGCCCGACCTCCCGCTAATCTTGCGACTCCTTTCGTCACATGAGCAAAGAACTTTCCGACATCGGTCTCATCGGCCTCGCCGTGATGGGACAAAACCTCGCTTTGAACATCGCCGACCACGGCTTCCGCATCTCGGTTTACAACCGTACGACGGCGAAGACCGAGGAATTCGTTAAAAATCACCCCGGCACCCCGGGCGGACTCCATGCCGCCCTGACCCTCGAAGACTTCGTCGCCTCGATCCAACGTCCGCGCAAAATCATCATCCTGGTCCAAGCCGGCAAGGCGACCGACGCCGTGATCGACAGCCTCGTGCCGCTCCTCGAGAAAGATGACATCATCATCGACGGCGGCAACGCCTTGTGGTCGGACACCATCCGCCGCGAAAAAGACCTCACGACCAAACATCTCCGCTTCATCGGCTCCGGCGTCTCCGGCGGCGAAGAGGGCGCGCGTTTTGGTCCCTCCCTCATGCCCGGCGGCGCGGAATCTTCTTGGCAGGAACTCGCTCCGATCTGGAACGCCATCGCCGCCAAGGTGGACGCAAAGACCGGCAAACCTCTCGAGGGCGCCGCCCCCGGAAAACCGATCCAAGGCGGCGTCCCCTGCACCACCTACATCGGACCCAACGGAGCCGGCCACTTCGTCAAGATGGTCCACAACGGCATCGAATACGGCGACATGCAGCTCATCTGCGAGGCCTACAACATCCTGCGCCACGGCATCGGGCTCACTGTGGAGGAAACACAGCAAGCCTTCGCCGCGTGGAACGCCGGTGACCTTGATTCCTTCCTCATCGAAATCACGGCCAACATCCTCGCGGTGAAAGATCCCGTGACCGGCGCGCCGATTGTCGACGTCATCATGGACCGCGCCGGCCAGAAAGGCACAGGCAAGTGGACCGTCACCGACGGACTCAACGCCGGCATCCCGATCTCGACCATTTCGGAAGCCGTCTTCGCCCGCTGCATCAGCGCACTCAAGGAAGAACGCGTCGCCGCGGCGAAAATTCTCCAAGGACCGCCGACACACTTCCCCGGCGACAAACAGGAGCTGATCGACGCGGTGCGTGATTCGCTCTACGCCTCGAAAATTTGCTCCTATGCCCAAGGCTTTGCCCTCATGCGTGCGGTGGCTGCGGAACAAAATTGGCCGCTCCACTTCGGCGAGATCGCCATGATTTGGCGGGGTGGTTGCATTATCCGGGCCCGCTTTCTCCAACGCATCAAAGAAGCCTTCGACCGCGACCCGGCTTTGCCCAATCTGCTGCTCGACCCGTATTTCCAGGACGTCATCGAGCGCACCCAAAACCCGTGGCGCAAAATCGTCTCCGATGCCGTGCTCTCCGGCATTCCGACCCCGGCCTTCAGTGCGTCCCTTGCCTACTTCGACAGCTACCGATCGGCCCGCCTGCCGGCCAACCTGCTCCAAGCCCAGCGCGATTACTTCGGCGCCCACACCTACGAGCGCACCGACCAACCCAAGGGGCAATGGTTCCACTACGACTGGGTCGGGGACAAACAACAGCACCAGGTCTGAGTTGCCCAAGGACAATTTGACGTCCAAGGGCTCAGGCGATAATGGTCGCAGGTCGCGCGGTTAGCTCAGCGGTAGAGCGGCTCGTTTACACCGAGTTGGTCGGGGGTTCGATCCCCTCACCGCGCATTTTCCCCAAGCGCCGCCGGTTGACGTCGTGGCGCATTTGCAGCAATTCCACGCACAGCGCGAATCCCATCGGCAGGTAAATGTAGGCCTTGGCGACGTGCTGGTTCATGCCTTCGAGGAAAATGGTCACCCCGATGGTCACAAGAAACGCGAGGGCGAGGATTTTCAGTGCCGGGCGGTGCAGGATGAAATCCCCGATGGTCTTGGCGTAAGCGAGAATGACGAGGAACGAAGCGATGACGGCGAAGCCGATGATGAGCAGATTAGGGGTGAGACCGACCGCGGTGATGACCGAATCGAGCGAGAAGACCATGTCGAGCAGCACGATCTGCACGATGGCGGCGCCGAAACCCGCGGCCACCGCCTGACCGGCGGCGTGCTCGTCCTTCAGCTCGACCACATGATGGATCTCACGCACCGCCTTCCAAAGCAGGAACAATCCGCCGGCAATGAGCACCAGATCCCGCCACGAGAAAGGAAATCCCACCATAATCGGCTCGGTCAGGTGAATCAGCCAGAACGCCCCGGCCACGAACATGAGGCGCGCAAGGAGGGCGATGAGGAGTCCGAGAACCCGCGCGCGATCGCGTTGGTGGTCCGGCAAACGCGAAACCACGATGGAAATGACCAACACGTTGTCGATCCCCAGCACCAATTCCAGACCGATCAACAAGGCCAGTGTAGCCAAGGCGTGGAAGGTGAACGCATCCGCAAGCAAGGCCCCGAAATCCATAGCATTCGAAACTGACACCCGCTCGCATCGCTGGCACGCGAAAAAAGACGGCCGCCGCTATTCCGTCGAGACTTTGACCCGACCCGACAGTGCCGCTTCAAGCGTGTGCCACGGCAACATGGCGCACTTGATGCGGGCCGGAAATTTGCGCACGCCGGAGAGTGCGGCGAGGTCTCCCAGCTCGCGGGGCGGTTCGACCTCCGGACCGACCAGCATGTCGCGAACCCGACCGGCAAGCTCCCGGGCCTCCGCCGTGCTCCGCCCCTTGGTTTTCCCGGTCATCATCGAGGCCGAAGCCCGCGAGATAGCACATCCCTGCCCTTGGAAGGCGACATCGGATAACTTGTCGTCCTCCAACCGCACCAAGACCTTCACCTCATCGCCGCAGAGCGGGTTGAGTCCGTCGGCCTGGCAGGTGCACTCCGGCATCTCGCGGAAGTTCCGCGGACGCTTGTTGTGGTCCAGAATGATTTCCTGGTAGAGATCGGCCAGCTCGGACATCAGGCAAACATCTTGCCGATTTTGCGCAAGGAGGCAACCAGCACATCGGCTTCCTCCGTCGTGTTGTAAAAAGCGAACGAGGCCCGTGCCGTGCCCGGGATGCCGTAATGTTTCATCAGGGGCTGGGCACAATGATGACCGGCCCGCACGGCAATTCCATCGGTATCAAGGATGGTCCCGATGTCATGCGGATGCACGCCGTCCATGGTGAAGGAAAGAATCGGCACCTTCCGCTCCACGCTCCCGTAGAGTTTCACTCCGGGAACGGCGAGCAGTCGCGGGGTGACATGCTCCAGCAGCCGTTGTTCCGCCTCTTCCACGGCATCCAGCCCGAGGGACTCGAGATAATCAACCGCGGCTCCGAGCCCGATAGCCCCGGCAATATCCGGTGTGCCGGCTTCGAACTTCTCCGGCGGTTCGAGAAACGTCGTGCCTTGCTCGAAGGATACGCGGCCAATCATGTCACCGCCCGTCTGGTAGACCGGCAACTTCTCCAGCCACTCGCTGGTGCCGTAGAGCACACCGATGCCGGTGGGACCGCACACTTTGTGGCCGGAAAAAACAAAGAAGTCACAACCCAGCGCCGCCACGTCTACCCGGAAATGCGGTGCCGATTGGCAGCCATCAAGCAGGACCACCGCTCCAACCCCGTGGGCCAAACGGATAAGTTCCGCGGCGGGATTGATCGTGCCGAGCGCATTCGAGGCATGGACAAAGGATACTGCTTTGGTCCGCGGCCCGAGCTTGCGTACGAAGTCTTCCCGGTCAATCCGGCCGTCGGCGGTGACATCCACCACCACGATTCGCGCGCCGGTCTGCGCCGCAGCCTGCTGCCAAGGCACGATATTGGCATGGTGCTCCATGCGGGTGAGCAGAATTTCATCGTCGGTCCGCAGCCAGCACCGGGCCAAACCGTGCGCAACGAGGTTGATCCCCTCCGTTGCGCCGCGGACAAAAACAATCTCCCGCGGTGAAGGCGCACCGATGAAACGCGCCACTTTCTCGCGGGCACGGTCGTAGGCCTCGGTCGCGACTTGGCTGAGATAATGCACACCGCGGTGGATGTTCCCGTTTTGCTCCCGATAAAAACGGTCCATCGTATCGAGCACCTGCCGCGGTTTCTGCGAGGTGGCGGCATTATCGAGGTAAACAAGCGGACGACCGTTGACCTCCGTCCCGAGGATGGGGAAGTCGGCCCGGATCTCGGAAGGGTCAAAAGGCGGCATAAAACAATTCCCAACGTAGGCGATCCGTCTTGGAAAAGCGGTCAATTTCGTCTGGACCGAAAAAGCAACCGATCAAGGGTGCCCCGAACGGGGAGAATCCGCCGTGAAGACGCATCTCCCCCACTCGCCGGCGAGGGAATTCTCCCCCCCATTAACGTTGCCAAGGTCGATGGTGAATCAGAGACTGCAGAGACTGAGCATATGAGCATTCCGCCAACCCAGAATCAGGAACTTCTCAAGTGGGTCGGGCAGGTTCGGGACCTCTGCCAACCCGACCACGTGGTCTGGTGCGATGGGTCGGAGGAGGAGGACCGGCGCTTGCGACAGATCATGGTCGACTCAGGTTCGGCCATCCGCCTGAACGAGCAAAAGCGGCCGAACTGCTTGCTCGTCCGCTCCGACCCGCGTGACGTGGCCCGGGTTGAAAAACGCACCTTCATCTGCAGTCGGTTGAAAGACGATGCCGGCCCGACCAACAATTGGGAGGACCCGGCCGTGATGAAGGCCAAAATGTCCGGCCTTTACGCGGGCAGCATGCGCGGACGCACCATGTATGTCATTCCTTTCAGCATGGGACCGGTCGGCTCGAAGATCGCGCGGATCGGCGTTGAAATCACCGACTCACCCTACGTCGTGGTCAACATGCGCATCATGACCCGCATCGGTCAGCGCGTACTCGACGTGCTCGGCCCGGATGGCTTCTACGTGAAATGCCTTCACTCGGTGGGCAGCCCCTTGCTGGCCGGCCAAAAGGACGTCCCCTGGCCCTGCAATCCGGAAAACACCTTCATCGCCCATTTCCCCGAGGAACGCCTCATCATGAGCTATGGCAGCGGTTACGGCGGCAACGCACTGCTCGGTAAGAAGTGTCTCGCCCTGCGTATCGCTTCGGTCATCGGACGCGACGAGGGCTGGATGGCCGAACATATGCTCATACTCGGACTGGAAACGCCGGACGGGAAAAAAAGTTACGTCACCGCCGCGTTTCCCAGCGCCTGCGGCAAAACCAACTTTGCCATGCTCGTCCCGCCCGCCGCGCTCAAAGACTACAAAGTCACCACGGTGGGCGATGACATTGCCTGGATTCAGCCCGGTCCGGACGGCGCCCCGCGCGCGATCAATCCCGAAGCCGGCTGGTTCGGCGTCGCGCCCGGCACTTCCTACCGCACCAATCCCAATGCGATGGAGTCCTGCCGGAAGGACAGCATCTTTACCAACGTGGCACTGACCGACGACGGCGATGTGTGGTGGGAGGGCATGACCGAAGAACCGCCCGGGCATCTCATCAGTTGGCTGGGCGAAGATTGGACACCGGGCTGCGGCAGACCCTCCTCGCATCCCAACGCGCGCTTCACCGCCCCGGCGCGCAACTGCCCCTGCATCGACCCGGAGTGGGAAAATCCGGACGGCGTGCCGATCGACGCGATCATTTTCGGCGGACGTCGCATGAACGATATCCCGCTCGTTTTCGAGACGCGCGATTGGAATCACGGAACCCTCGTTGGCGCCACTCTTGCCTCCGAACAAACCGCTGCGGCAGAAGGAAAAGTCGGCGCCCTCCGCCGTGACCCCATGGCGATGCTGCCTTTTTGCGGCTACCACATGGGCGATTACTTCCGCCACTGGCTCGAGATGGGCGAAACATTCGGGGCGAAAAAGCCGCGCATTTTCCACGTCAACTGGTTCCGCAAGGACGGCAATGGCAAATTTTTCTGGCCCGGCTTCGGCGAAAACCTCCGCGTCCTCGCCTGGATCGTCGGACGCTGCCGTGGTGAAACCGGTGGACGCCCCAGCGCACTCGGCATCATGCCAGGCTACCACGATCTCCCGTGGGAAGGCTTGGATTATCCCGAAAAGCGCTTCGGCGCCTTGATGTCTGAAGATTCCGCCACGCTCGCCGAGCAGATGCATTCCAACGACGAATTCTTCGCCAACCTCGGCGAAAAATGCCCCCCCGAACTCAAAGCCGAAGAAGCCAAAACCCTCGAGCAACTTGCGTAACCAAAGCTCACGCCCCTTCCCCCCGGTAGGCACGGTCGCCGCGGCGACCGTCCGCGCGCTTCTTCTTGCCGCCTTGCTCCCCGCCGTCGCTTCCGCCGCTGAACCGCAGGAAATCGGCGGCCAAGTCGCCGGCCGCCTCTTCGCCAGCCTGATGACCACCCTGCAGGAAAAAATCGCGGGCGAAGGCCCCGAGGCCGCCATCGCCTACTGCCGCCTCGAAGCCCTCCCGCTCACCGCGCAGATCGCCGAAGAGTTCCCCCAAGTCAAAAGCGTCCGCCGCACCGCGCTGCGCGTCCGTAATTCCGGCAATCAGCCCGACGCCACCGACCGCTCCGTGCTCGAAAAGTGGCTGGCGAGTTGGAACCCCGCCGCCCCGCCAAAACCGGTCATGCAGGAATTCATCGCCGCCGACGGCACCAAAGAAATCCGCTACTACCGTCCGGTCCCCGTCATGGCCACCTGCCTCACCTGCCACGGCAGCGGCGACGAAATTCCTGGCAACGTGCGCGCAGCTCTGCAGCGCGATTACCCGAACGACGCAGCCGTCGATTTCCAAGACGGCGATTTGCGCGGAGCGATTGTGGTGACCTTCAACGCGGAATAAAACTCCGTTGCCACCGTTTTGCTTTGCACGCAGCACAATTCAGGCACCGACGGTCATAGTCCGCCGCGACACCTCAAAAAGCGCCGCACAACAACCCTTTTGGAGTGCGGTGGCTTGACACCGCTTTTCCCCGATCACCCCCGCCCGACCTCACCCGCCGCTTTCAATCCTTCCACCCACCGCTCCGGCACCGCCACCCCACCCGCGCCAACCAGCGCGCCGACTACGATCCCCCGATGGCAATTGTCCCCGCCGAGATTCGTGTTCGCCACCAGCGCCGCCTCCAGATCGTCCGCATACTTCCAGGCGAGAAAGAGCGAGGCCGGAAAAGAATCCTTCAAGTAGCAGGCCGGACTCAAAATCGCGCCGACCACTTCCTCGTCCTCTCGTGCGGCCCAGGTCTCGAGCTTCTTCCGCCCGACCCAGCCGTTGCCGGATTTTTCGATGCTCTCGCGGACCGGAGCACCGTTCAGAATCGCGATGAGCATCTTGGTAAGATCGCGCGCGGCATTCTCGACGAGTTCCCCGCGATGCGTGACGCGCACCTGCTCTCGCACGGCGGCCAGCGCGGCACTTTCATCATCCGCATACCACACGGCCAGCACCGGCACATGAGCCAGCCCGCCGATGTGAATATCTTCCCCCCCGCAATCCTCCGGCTTTTTGCCCCGCGCATAGTTAGTGAAAAAATTCCGGTGGCATTCCTCCAAATACGTATCCCGATGCCTCCCCGGCGTGGTCATGAACTCGACATAACGCCGCAAATAATCCGCACGATCGTACCCCCCGCACGCGCGCAACGACTCCAGCAACTCCCGCGCCAACTGCATATTCACCGTGTTCTCCCCAGCCGCCAGAAACTGGTGGTAGTGCACGCCCCGCCGCCCCCAATACTGCGCCTGGTCGTGCAAGATTTCACCCTTCGCATTCGGCGCCGCATAGCTCGAACGCCACAAGATGCTGTCCGCATGCAGACTCTTCGGCGCGACCAAGTCCGTCACCCGCCCGTAATCCCGCACCAGAGCAGCACGGTCGTAATACCAGTGCACCGGCATGGCCAGCGCATCCCCAAGGAACGCCCCCAGCAAGCACCCCCGCTTCCGTCCATTTTTACCATCCATCCCCCCACTCTCCTCCCTCAACTCTCATCCCTCAACCCCCAACTTCGCCTCACTGCGGCATCTTGATTGGCGCCGGCACCGGCGCCGCCAGCGCGTCCTTGCCCCGCCGCACAACCATCTCGGCTGTCACGTCCGTCCACTGTTTCTCGCTGACCACGGTGCGCTCCGGACGGAACACCGGCACATACGTGGTGTAAACCAGCGGCACAGTTTCCCACTGCCCCTGGTTATTCTGCACCCGCTGGTACATCACGTTGTTCTGCGGAACGCTCTCCCAACTGGCCGGAATCTGGTTGACGGTCTGACGCACATCGAACCCCACCTTGCGGACCACCACCGCATCCGCCCCCTGCAAGCGCGCATTGTAGAGGAGCGCTTTGCTGACAAAGGGATAGCCGCGATCGGACTGCATGGCGAAGCGACCGATGACCTGATGCGGCCACGAAGGGGGTTCGGAAAGGACCGGCACAGGCTCGCGCTTCCCTTTCGGCGGATAGACCCGGTCGGCCGCCGGCGTGTAAAAGACCGTTGTTTCGCTCAACGGCGCGCATCCTGCCGCCGCCAATACGATCAGCGGCATCAGAAGCAAGGACCGCAACGCACCCATCTGCATAGTTTTCCAATCTCGCCCTTAAAGCCTCCTCCCTCAATCCCCAACTTACGCAGTTTGACACCGCCCCGCCGCTCCCGTAAATATTCCTTCCTTGCCGATGGTGGCCGTAGCTCAATGGCAGAGCCCCGGATTGTGATTCCGGTTGTTGCGGGTTCGAGTCCCGTCGGCCACCCCACCGCCAAACTCTCCCGCTTTGTCGCAGCGGTCCATGACCGCCGGACGCTTCCCCGCCCCACATGACCGACGACGAAAAATTCATGCGCGAAGCGATCCTGCTCGCACGGCGCGGCATGGGCCAAACCCGGCCCAATCCGGCGGTCGGTTGCGTGTTGGTCAAAAACGGACGCATCATTGCGCGCGGCTACCACCGCCGCGCGGGCCGACCGCATGCGGAAATCGAAGCGCTGCGCGCCTTGAAAAATCCGGCCCGCGCCCGCGGGGCTACCGCCTACCTCACGCTCGAACCGTGCAGCACCCACGGACGCACCCCGCCCTGCACTGAAGCATTAATTCGCGCCGGCATCGCACGCGTGGTCAGCGGCGCCATCGATCCCAACCCAAAACACCGCGGCCGCGGGTTGCGTCACCTCGCGCAGGCCGGAGTCAAGACAACCTCCGGAGTCCTCGCCGATCAATGCGCCGCACTCAATCCCGAGTTCCATCACTTCATGGCCACCGGCTTGCCCTGGGTCGTGGCCAAATGCGGAATGTCGCTCGATGGACGCCTCACCCGCCCGCCAGGCGAAGGACAGTGGATCACCTCCCCGGCCGCACGGGCCGACGCGATGAAGTTGCGGGCGCGGGTCGAGGCGATTCTGGTCGGCGCAGGAACCATCCGAGCCGACGATCCCGCCCTCACCGTGCGTGGCTTGAAATCCGCGGAACAACCACGACGCATCATCTGGGCCCCGCGCACCCAACCCTCGGGTAAAGCCAAAGTCTTCACCGACCGTCACCGCGCGCGCACCATGGTGCTCAGGCAGACCACCTTGCGTGCGGCCCTCCGCGCGTTGGGCCGCCAAGGCATCCAATCGGTTCTGGTCGAAGGTGGAGGACGCACCTTGGGCAAGCTCTTCGCCTCCCGGCTCGCCAACGAGGTTGTCTTCTACGTCGGTCCGATGCTCGCCGGAGGAAGCGTGGCGGCGGTCGCCGGAACCAAACTCACACCACCTGCCGCCCTGACTCAGACCCTCGTTGCCCGCCTCGGCAGTTGCCTCCGCCTGTCCGGCCGAGTCGAAACCGGCAAGGCATGAGAACACTTTCGCATTTCTTTAGAAAATATTCTTGCCCTTGATTGAACAATCCGTCACTTTCGCGGTCGCAGGGCAACCTGCACGCAAACAAACCTATAAACCAAATCATGAAAAAATATATCATCACAGGTGTCATGGCCGCTATCGCCGCTACCTCGGCGTTCGCAGGCACTGAAACCGTCTCCAAAGAAGTCATTGCAGTTGAGCCTACGTGCCTCTTCCGCGACCAGGAATTCCAGATCGACGCGTTCGGTCTCGGCGATTTCTATCGTGGCAACTTCGATATGTCCGGTCGTCCTGCATGGGGCGGCGGTCTTGGCGCCAACTACTTCTTCACGAGGTTCCTCGGCGTCGGTATCGAACAAGACCTCTACGGTCGTAACAGCAAAGGCAGCGGAGTCGCCCAAGGCAACGACTTCGGTTACACCCGTTGGGCCACCATCGGTAACCTCTTCCTGCGTTACCCGATCTGCTCGATGAACCTCGCCCCCTACCTCATGGTCGGCGGCGGCGCCAACTACGGCAACGTGGGCGGCGGCTACGTCGGAACCCCCAGCAGCCGTCCGAACCGCCTCGCCGGTCAGGGCTTCGGCCACGTCGGCGGCGGTCTCGAGTATCGTGTCACGGAGAACATCGGTCTGTTCAGCGACGCCCGCTACCTCTTCTCAGGGGTGAGCGGCTTGCCGAACAACCAGCTCCTGTGGCGCTACGGCCTGCGCTTCGCGTTCTAATTGAACGACTGAACTGATTCACCAACGGCGCCGGAGCAATCCGGCGCCGTTTTTTTTGCTCGTTAGAACTGCAGGCCAACCCCACATCCGTTGCGTCCCTTGTCATTCCGTCCGGAAGCTCGTGGACTTCAGCGATGTTTGACCCAAGGGAGGCCCATGTATGGGAGAGCGTGCGGACGGCTGAGCCAGCCTTCCCTACCGCGGGGGGGAGCTAAAGTTTGAGAGCAAGGTCACGCTGGTCTCAGGGACCTTGGACTAATACCAACGTCGTTTTGCTTTTCGACTATTGATCGAGCGGTAGGGCTGGGCCTCCGGACCGGCCGTGTCGAATCCCAGAGAAGGTTCGCGGTTGGCCCGGAGGTCCGACCCTACCCCCCGTCCGCGGCCGAAGAACAAAGTCCCAATGCGATGGGCCCTTGGTCTAAAGCGCGGCACGGAGTGCCGCAGCTACCGTCCTTGTTTGGGTATAGCCCACCAAACGGTGCGGCGATTCCTCCACATCCACCTTACCGTGCACGACTCACAACAACTCTGGCTCGGAGAGGCTCTCTCCCTTCGGAAACGCGACCGATGGAGGGCGGCCGTCCCCGGCCGCCGCCAGGCGAATCCCAAGCAAGCGACACGACCTTGCCTCTTGGAAAATCCGCGCCAAGCCGCGCCTTCCATAACGCTTCTTTCGGCATGGTTCCAGATCCACCCCAACCCAATCCCCGTTCCTGTTGCCGATATCGCTGGGCTGGCCCCCCTTACCCCCGCCAAAGCGGCGGGGCCGCCGCGTCTACTTTTTGCCCGCGTAAGGGAACGCCCTAAGAGCACGTCACTCCTTGTAGGATCAAAAGCCTGTCCGCCCGCGTGCGGATCCCCAGCCGACAACCGCTGTTGTTTCGTCGCCGGGACGGCGACGCTCCCACACCAAACGGAATTTTACTCCGAGGCCGGTTCGTCCGCCACGCCTTCACCAACCAGGTAACGGGTGAAGCGGCGGATGACGATATTTTCGCCCAGCTCGGAAATTTTCGACTTCACCAGGTCGGCGATGGTCAGGTCGGGATTCTTGATGAAGGGCTGCTCCATCAGGCAGATGGTGCCGTAGAACTTTTCGACTTTGCCTTCGACAATTTTGTCCACGATGTTGGCCGGCTTGCCTTCGACTTGCTGACGGAAGATGGCCTTCTCCCGCTCGATTTCGGACTGATCGACCTGCTCGCGAGAGACGCACGTTGGATTGGCCGCGGCGATATGCAGAGTGATGTCTTTGACCAATTCACGGAAATTCTCGTTCTTGGCCACGAAGTCGGTCTCGCAATTGACCTCGACCAGCACGCCAACCTTGCCCTGCAGGTGAATGTAGGAGGCTACGATCCCCTCCTTGGCGCTGCGCGAGGCTTTCTTTCCGGCCGAGGCAATGCCTTTGGCGCGAAGAAGATCCTCGGCTTTGCTCAGGTCGCCGCCCGCTTCGGTCAGCGCGCGTTTGCAGTCCATCATTCCCGCGTTGGTCTTTTCGCGGAGTTCACGGACGAGTTGGGGTGAGATGTCGGACATACGGAAAAAGTTTTAGGTTTTAAGTTTGTAAGTTTTAAGCCGATCCGCAGCGGAGCTGCGTGATCCTTTATTCCGCGACTCCGGCGAGGGCGGTGTCCGCTTTTTTCTCGCGGATCCCGGACGCGCCTTTGATCGCCTCGACCAGTTTGGTCAGCACCACGCGGATCGAGCGGATGGCATCGTCATTCCCGGCGATCGGATAATCGATCACCTCGGGGTCGCAATTGGTATCCACAATCGCCACCACCGGGATGCGGAGGCGGTTCGCTTCACGCACGGCGATGTCTTCGCGGGTAGTGTCGATCACGACCACGGCGTTCGGAAGTTTGTCCATCTCGCGCAGGCCGGCGAGGTTCTTCATCAGCCGGGCCAACTCGCGGCGCAGGGAGGCTTGTTCCTTCTTGCCGATTTTGGACAGGCCGGGGCCTTTCAGCTTTTTCTCGATCTCATGGAGACGGGCCACACTTTTGCGGATGGTCGTGAGATTGGTCAGGGTGCCACCAAGCCAGCGGTTGTGGACGTAGAATTGTCCGCAGGACTCGGCTGCTTCCTTGATCGCCTCTTGGGCCTGCTTTTTGCAGCCGACGAAGAGGACTTTGCCGCCGCCGGAGACGATACCGGCGAGAAACTTGCTCGCGCGGTCGAGTTGCTCGACAGTCTGGCTGACGTCGATGATGTAGATGTCGTTTTTCTCTTCGAGGATAAATTCCCGCATTTTCGGGTTCCAGCGCTTGGTCTGGTGTCCGTAGTGGACGCCGGATTCGAGGAGTTCGTTGATCAGTTCGATGGATGCCATGGTCTTGTTATTGGTTTAGCCGGCTTCTTTTTCGCTTTCGGCCGCAGCGGGGAGTTCTTCGCCGAGGTCAACCTGCACGACTTCGATGTCGCGGGCGCCTTGGAAGCCTGTGCCCGCCGGGACGAGGTGGCCCATGATGACGTTTTCCTTGAAACCGCGCAGCATGTCGACTTTGCCCAGGGTGGCAGCATCGGTCAAAACGCGCGTGGTGTCCTGGAAGGACGCCGCGGAGATGAAGCTTTCCGTGCTGAGCGAGGCGCGGGTGATGCCGAGAAGCACCGGTTCGCCCTCGGCGGGTTTGCCGCCGAGCTTGGTGATGCGCTCGTTTTCCTTGTCGAATTCGGTGCGCTCGACTTTGTCGTCCCAGAGCAGCGTGGTGTCACCCGGATCGGTGATCTTCACCTTGCGCAGCATCTGGCGGATGATGATTTCGATGTGCTTGTCGTTGATCTCAACGCCTTGCAAACGGTAGACCTCCTGCACTTCGTTGAGCAGATGCTCTTGGAGTGCCGCGGGGCCGCAGACCGCGAGGATCTCGTGCGGGAGCACCGGTCCTTCGGTCAACTGGCTGCCTTTCTTCACGCGATCGCCGTCGGCCACGATGATGTGCTTGTTCATCGGGATAAGGTGCTCTTCCTCCTCCTTGGCCTCGGGGTCGAGGACGAGGAGACGGCGCTTGCCGCGGGCGGTGCCTTCGATTTTCACGATGCCGTCAATCTTGGCAATTTCGGCCGAATCCTTGGGCTTGCGGGCTTCGAATAGCTCGGCCACGCGGGGCAGACCGCCGGTGATGTCTTTCGTCTTGGCGATTTTACGCGGGGTTTTGGCCAGAAGCTGTCCCGCTGCGACCTTGCGGTTATCGGCCACCACGACGTGGGCGCCAGCCGGGATCGAGTAGCTGGCCACGATTTTCTTCTCATCGTCGACCACCACGATCTGCGGATGGAGATCTTCTTTGTGCTCGATGACCACAAGACCGGTGATACCGGTGGCCTCGTCGACTTCGCGTTTCACGCTGAGGCCGGGGATCATGTCGCGGAATTCCACGGTGCCGGGCTTTTCGGTCAGAATGGGGATATTGTAGGGATCCCACTGGACGAAGACTTCGCCCTTCTTGACCGTGCCGCCGTCGTTTGCGGAAACCACCGAACCGATGACAATGCTGTGGCGCTCGAGTTCGCGTCCGTCCTTGTCATTGTAGATCCCGATGAAACCGTTTTTGTTCAACACGATGTTGTTGCCGTCCGTCGAGGTCACCGTGCGGAGTTCGACATAGCGGACCGTGCCATCGTGCTTGGCCTTGATAATCGGCTGCTTGAAGGTCTGGCTGGCCGTTCCACCAATGTGGAAGGTACGCATGGTCAGCTGGGTACCGGGCTCGCCGATGGACTGGGCGGCGATGATGCCGACCGCCTCGCCGAGGTGGACCAGTTTGCCGTTGGCCAGGTTGCGGCCGTAGCACTTGGCGCAGCAGCCGCGCTTGGATTCGCAAGTCAGGACCGAACGGATGCGGAATTGCTCCACGCCCATGTGCTCGAGCGCGGCGGCCGTTGCCTCGTCGACGATGTGGCCGGACTTGATGACCACCTTGCCGGTGACCGGATCCTTGACCGTCTCGCAGCTGGTGCGTCCGATGATGCGGGTCTTGAGGTCGACGACTTCTTCGTCACCTTCGTAAATCGGCTGGACGACAATGCCTTTGACCGTCCCGCAATCTTCCTCCGTGATGATGACATCCTGGGCGGCGTCGACCAGCTTGCGCGTCAGGTAGCCGGAGTCGGCCGTCTTGAGCGCGGTGTCGGCCAGGCCTTTGCGCGCGCCGTGAGTCGAGATGAAATATTCGAGGACGGTGAGGCCCTCGCGGAAGTTCGAGGTGATCGGGCGCTCGATGATCTCGCCGGAGGGCTTGGCCATGAGGCCGCGCATGCCGGCGAGCTGTTTGACCTGCTGGCGGTTGCCGCGGGCACCGGAGTCCACCATGAGGAAGACCGGGTTCATTTCCTTGCGACCCTCGTTGTGGTCGAGGGTACGGAACATGACGTTGGAAATTTCCTCACCCGCGTGGGTCCAAATATCGATGATTTTGTTGTAGCGCTCGCCGTCGGTGATGATGCCCTTGCGATACTGCTTCTCGACTTCGTCGATCTGCTTGTGGGCGCGGTCGATTTCGACTTGCTTCTCCTTCGGGATGATCATGTCGACGATGCCGATGGAAATACCGGCACGGGTCGCTTCCTTGAAACCGAGATCCTTGAGTCGGTCGAGGGTTTCCACCGCGACTTTTTGTCCGCCCACCTGGTAAGTGTTCCAGATGATTTCGCTGAGCTGCTTCTTCCCGGCCGGCTTGTTGATGAAGCCAAGGCCTTCGGGCCAGATTTCGTTGAAACGGACGCGGCCCGCGGTGGTCTCGATGACTTTCTTCGAGGGGTCTCCGTAGACGGTCTGTTTCCCGAAGTCGGGGTTCTTGTAGAGAATGCGGGTGTGGGTCTTGATCGCATCTTCCGAGATGGCCAACTCGACTCCGCTGGAGTCGGCGAAGAGTGGAAGACGCTCGTCGCGATTCTTCGCCGTGATGCGGGGATTTTGCGTGAGGTAGTAGCAACCCAGGGTGATGTCCTGCGACGGCGTGGTGATCGGCTTGCCGCTGGACGGCGAGAAGATGTTGTTCGTGGCCAGCATGAGCATGCGGGCTTCGAGTTGCGCCTCGGCCGAAAGCGGGACGTGCACCGCCATCTGGTCGCCGTCGAAGTCGGCATTGTAGGCCGTGCAGACGAGCGGATGGATGCGGATCGCTTCGCCTTCGATCAGCTGCGGCTCGAAAGCCTGGATGGAAAGACGGTGGAGGGTCGGCGCCCGGTTGAGCAGGACGGGGTGACCTTTGGTCACTTCTTCAAGAATGTCCCAGACGACCGGTTCCTGACGCTCGATGATTTTCTTCGCGCTGCGCACGGTGTGCACATAGCCGAGTTCCTTGAGGCGGCGGATGATGAAGGGTTCGAAGAGGACAAGCGCCATCTTCTTGGGCAAACCGCACTGGTTGAGCTTGAGTTCGGGTCCGATGACGATGACCGAACGGCCCGAGTAGTCGACGCGCTTGCCGAGCAAGTTCTGGCGGAAGCGGCCCTGCTTGCCCTTGAGCATATCGCTGAGCGATTTGAGCGGGCGATTGCTCGCGCCGGTGACAGCGCGGCCGTGACGGCCGTTGTCGAAGAGGGCGTCGACCGCTTCCTGCAACATGCGCTTTTCGTTGCGGATGATGACCTCCGGCGTCTTGAGCTGGAGGAGGTTTTTCAACCGGTTGTTCCGGTTGATCACGCGACGGTAAAGGTCGTTAAGATCGGAGGTGGCGAAACGGCCACCTTCGAGCGGGACGAGCGGACGGAGGTCCGGCGGGATGACGGGCAGGACGTTGAGGATCATCCAATCCGGACGCGTGCGCGAGTGGAGGAAGCCCTGGGCGAGCTTGAGACGCTTGGCCAACTTGGTCTTGGTTGTCTTGCTCTTGGTCTTTTCCATCTGCTCCTGCAGATCCTTGACCAGTGCGCCGAGGTCAATGCGCTCGAGCAGCTTCTGCAGTGCTTCGGCACCCATTCCGGCGGTGAAGTCCTCACCGTATTGCTCTTCGGCTTCACGGAATTCGGCTTCGCTCAGGAGTTGTCCGGCCTCGAGGCTGGTGTTGCCCGGGTCGATGACGAGGTAATCCTCGTAATAAATGACGCGCTCAAGCTGCTTGCCCGTGAGGTCAAGCATGAGCCCGAGGCGGGACGGCGTGCACTTGTAGAACCAGATGTGCGAAACGGGCACGGCCAACTCGATGTGCCCCATGCGTTCGCGGCGAACCCGGGCCAGAGTGACTTCGACGCCGCAGCGGTCGCAAACCACACCCTTGTGTTTGATCCGCTTGTATTTTCCGCAGGTACACTCCCAGTCGCGAGTCGGACCGAAGATGCGCTCGCAGAAAAGTCCGCCCTTCTCGGGCTTGAACGTGCGGTAGTTGATCGTCTCGGGATTTTTCACCTCGCCGTGACTCCAGGAACGGATGGACTCGGGGGACGCCACCGTGATGGAGACTTGGTCGAAGGCCGGCGCAGTTTCGCCGGACAGGTCGCGTAGCATTTGGTCGCTCATGATTTTTCTTTGGTCCCGTTGCGTGGTCAGGCCACGAGGTCGGCTGCAACGTGGCCGGGTCGGCCGGCTTTAACGTCGAGACCGAGGCTCTTCATTTCTTTGATCAGCACGTTGAAGGATTCCGGCGTGCCGGCCTCCAACGAGTTGTCACCTTTGACGATGGATTCGTAGATGCGCGTGCGGCCCTGCACGTCGTCGGATTTGACGGTGAGCAGTTCCTGCAGCGTGTAGGCCGCGCCGTAGGCTTGGAGGGCCCAGACTTCCATTTCGCCGAAGCGCTGGCCGCCGTATTGCGCCTTGCCGCCCAACGGCTGCTGGGTGACGAGCGAGTAGGGTCCGACCGCGCGGGCGTGGATTTTGTCCGCGACCAAGTGACCCAGCTTCATCATGTAGATGTAGCCGACCACGACTTCCTGCTCGAAGGCATCGCCGGTGCGGCCGTCGTGAACAATGGCTTTGCCGTTGGGTTGCACCCAAGTGAAGCCGTCGACCTTGCTGGCCTGCTTCATGTAGTCGAAGATTTTTTCCTCGTTGATGCCGTCGAAGACCGGTGTGGCCACTTTGAATCCCAGAGCCTTGGCCGCAATGCCGAGGTGGGTCTCGAGGACCTGCCCGACGTTCATACGGCTGGGCACGCCGAGCGGGTTGAGCACGATGTCGACCGGGGTGCCGTCGGCGAGGAAAGGCATGTCTTCCTCGGGCACGATCTTGGCGACCACGCCCTTGTTGCCGTGGCGCCCGGCCATCTTGTCACCCACGCTGAGCTTGCGCTTGCTCGCGATGTAAACTTTGACCTGCTTGACGATGCCGGGATCGACTTCGTCGCCGCTTTCCACCCGCATCATGTTCTCTTCGCGCTCGTGCTGGAGGTCGTCGAAGCGGTGGCGGTATTGGCCGATAATTTCGAGGATCTTGTTGCGGATCGGGCTCGGGTCGATTTCGACCTGGTTGTAGACCCCCGCCAGTTTGCGCAGGAGCGTTTTGGTGATCTTGCGGTTGGCCGGAATGATGATCTCGCCACTCTCGCCGTTGACCACGTCGAGAGGTATTTTCTCGCCGAGCAGAACGTTCGAGAGTGCTTCGGTCAACTGCTCATGAAGTTCTTCGCTGCGCTTTTTGTAGTCCTCGTCGAGTTGCTTGGCGTGCTTCTTGGCCTCGGTCGGCGAAAGCTTCGACTTGGTGAGCTCCTTTTTGGCCGAGACTTTGACGTCCATGACGATGCCGTAAGTTCCGGAAGGCACGGTGAGCGAAGTGTCTTTCACGTCAGCCGCCTTCTCGCCGAAGATGGCACGCAGAAGGCGCTCTTCGGGAGCGAGTTCGGTTTCACTCTTCGGGGTGATTTTGCCGACCAGAATGTCGCCGGGTTTCACTTCCGCGCCGATCCGGACCACGCCGTCGGGTCCGAGATTGCGCAGGGCTTCTTCACCCACGTTCGGGATGTCACGGGTGATTTCCTCCGGTCCGAGTTTGGTGTCACGGGCGCCGATTTCGAATTCGTCGATGTGGATCGAGGTGTAAATGTCCTCTTTGACCACGCGCTCGCTGATCATGATGGCGTCCTCGAAGTTGTATCCGCTCCAAGGCATGAACGCGACGAGCACGTTGCGTCCGAGTGCGAGCTCGCCTTTCTCCGTGCACGGGCCGTCGGCGATAACTTCGTCTTTTTTGACGGATTGTCCCTTTGCGACGATCGGATGCTGGTTGATGCACGTGCTGCTGTTTGAGCGCATGAATTTGCGCAGTTCGTAGACGTGAACGTGTTTTTCCGGGTCGCTCTTGATCTTGCGCTTGCCCTCGGGCAGGCGACCATCCTTGGTCACGATGATCTGGTCGGCCGTGACCGAGGCCACTTTGCCCGACTCCTCGGCAATCACAACAGCCTTCGAATCGCGGGCCACGCGGCCTTCGAGACCGGTGCCGACGAGCGGAGAATCGGAGCGGAGAAGCGGGACGCCCTGACGCTGCATGTTCGAGCCCATGAGGGCGCGGTTGGCGTCATCGTGCTCAAGGAAGGGAATAAGACCGGCCGCCACGGAAACGAGCTGCTTCGGCGAGACGTCCATGTAGTGGACCTTTGCCGGTTCGACCTCGAGGAAGTCGCCGCGGTAACGCACGGACACTTTTTCTCCGAGCAGTTTGCCCTGGCCATCGACCACCGAATTGGCCTGGGCCACAAGGAAGTTCTCTTCCTTGTCGGCTGGGAGGTATTCGATGGAATCGCTGACGCGACCATTGGTCACCTTGCGGTAAGGGGTTTCGATGAAGCCGAAATCGTTGATGCGCGCAAAGGTGCTGAGCGAGCTGATCAGGCCGATGTTCGGGCCTTCCGGCGTTTCGATCGGGCAGATCCGGCCGTAGTGCGAAGGATGCACGTCGCGGACTTCGAATCCGGCACGGTCGCGGCTGAGGCCACCGGGCCCCAGGGCGGAAAGGCGGCGCTTGTGGGTCAGTTCAGACAGCGGGTTGGTCTGATCCATGAACTGGCTCAATTGGGAACGACCGAAGAAATCACGAACCACGCCGCTGAGGGCCTTCGGGTTGATCAGTTTCGAGGGAGTGATGTGCTCGAGGGCGGAATCGAACAAGGTCATGCGCTCTTTGACCACGCGCTCGGTGCGGGCCAGACCGGTGCGGCACTGGTTGGCGAGAAGCTCGCCGACGGTGCGGACGCGGCGGCTGCCGAGGTGGTCGATGTCGTCGACCAAACCCTCTTCGCGCTTGAGTTCGAGCAGGTGCCTGACCGCGGCGACGAAATCCTCGCGGGTCATCACGCGGTTTTCGTCCGCGACGTTCAGGTTGAGCTTCAGATTAATTTTGTGACGTCCGACACGACCGAGGTCGTATTTTTTCGGATCGAAGAACATACGCTTAAGCATGCTCTTGGCATTGGCCACGGTTGGTGGATCGCCGGGGCGCAGCTTGCGGTAAATGTCCTTGAGGGCTTCTTCCTCATTGTGCGCAGGATCCTTGCGCAGCGATTTGATGATGGTTTCGTCCGCCGAGACATCGACCACACTCACCTTGGCGATGCCGGCGGCAAGGAGTCGGGCGATGGTCGCTTTGTTCAGAGGTTCGAAGGCATTGCCCAGGACGATTTCGCCGTCCTTGATGTCCTCGACCAAGACCTTGCTCGCGAGTTCGTCCTCGTCGAGGCGACCGCTCAGCTTGAGGTCCTGCGGTGTGTAGAAAAGGCCGACAATGTCCTTGTCGGACGGATATCCCATGGCGCGGAGGAAAGTGGTGGCCAGAAATTTGCGCCGGCGCTTGCGGCGGTCCATGTAAACATAAAGCAAATCGTTCGTGTCGAACTGGACCTCAACCCACGATCCGCGGTCGGGGATGATGCGGAAACTGTAAAGGATTTTGCCGTTGGCGTGGACGGTCGACTCAAAGCAGATGCCGGGTGAACGGTGCAACTGGCTGACGATGACGCGCTCGGCACCGTTGATCACAAAAGTGCCCTGCGGGGTCATGAGCGGAAGTTCGCCCATGTAAACTTTTTCCTCCTTGGTCCCCTTCTCGTCCTTGAAGCGGAAGGTCACGTGCAGCGGCGCGCTGAAGGTCTCGCCTTCGCGCTGGGCCTCGAGCGAGTTGAGCTTCGGCGTACCAATGTCATAGCCCGTGTATTCGAGCACCATTTTCTCGTCGTAACTCGGGATGGGGAAGACTTCGCGAAAAACGGCTTCGAGGCCGGTGTTCTTGCGCTTGGATGGCGCGACGCCCTCCTGCAAAAATTCCTTGTAGGAATCGACCTGCAGCTCGATGAGGTTGGGCGCTTCCGTGGTTTCCTTGAGTTTGCCGAAGTAGAGACGATCAGACATGAATGCGAGTGGTGGTTGTTGCGCGGAGCGCTGGTCTATTTCCCGGCCGCGCCGAAAATGTCGGGAAGACAAAACATCCCCACACCGGCCACTCGGGCGCGCGAGCGCCACGATGACTCAGAGTAGGGTGTCAAGCTTTGGACAATGGTTCGACGGGATTCCCGGGACAGACTCTGCACTATGAGTGGCTCCCGGGCGGGGGTCAAGGGGAAAAATTTCCCTTTTTTTCCCGCCCGGGGAGCAGATTTACTTGATTTCGACTTTGGCGCCGGCCGCTTCGACCTTTTTCTTGATCTCTTCGGCTTCTTCCTTGGTCACGCCCTCTTTCAAGGGCTTGGGAGCGCCTTCGACCAGGGCCTTGGCGTCGGCCAAGCCCAGTCCGGGCACAGCAGCACGGACCTCTTTGATCACGGCGATTTTGTTCCCGCCGGCCTCGACGAGGATGACGTCAAAGGCGGTTTTCTCCTCGGCTGGGGCAGCGGCCCCACCAGCGGCGGGTGCGGCGACAGCGGCCACCGGGGCGGCGGCACTGACTCCCCATTTTTCTTCGAGGGCTTTGACGAGTTCGGACACTTCCAGAACGGTCAAGCCGCTCAGTTGGTCCACGATGGTTTCAATATTAGCCATACTATCTTTCTAGCGGCCGCCTCGGCATCTGCCTCCGCGGCCTGCTTCCTTGGTTGTGGTTTTGTCGCCCGCCGGAGCTCCGGCGAATTTGAGGCGGACAGCTGTCCGACCGACAAGGAACCGTTTCTGTTTGGTTTTCTCCGCTCGGTCACAAAGCGACCGCCCGGAAAAGGTTTCAGGCCGCCCCTCCCCCGGCGTCGACTTTGGCCTTGAGCACCCGCGCGAGGCTCGCGCCGGGCTCGTTGAGCGTACGGACCAGCTGGCTGGCCGGCATGTTGAGCAAGCCGAGCAACTGGGACTGCAGGACCGCAAGTGGCGGCAGGTCGGCCATGACTTGGACCTGTTCGGCCGTGAGCAGCGCATTGTCGAGAATGCCGACCTTGACGGACAGCTTCTTGAATTCGGTGGCGAAAACTTTGATCACCTTCGCGGTGGCACAAATGTCCTGCTCGCCGGTCACGATGGCCGTCTGGCCCGCGAGGGAATCGGACATATCGGGCAGACCGAGTTCAGTCGCGGCGATGCGCAACATGGTGTTTTTCACCACATGGCATTCGGCGCCGACTGCATGGAGGCGGGTGCGGAGCACGGCGAACTGGTCGACCTTGAGCCCGGTGTAATCGGCGACCAAAAGGAACGGCGATGCGTTCAGCTGGTCTTTGAGATCCTTGACGATATTGGCTTTTTCGGGGCGCATGGCGGTCAGTTCTTGCTGAGGTTGGAAAGGTCGAGCGCGATGCCCGGGGTCACGGTGGCCGCAATGGTCACGCTTTCGATGAAAATACCTTTGGCCGTGGGCGGACGCGACTTGGCCACTGCGTCAAGGACAACATTGGCATTCTCCACCAGGGCAACTTCGCTGAAGGAAAACTTGCCCACGGGAACGGCAATGTTGCCGTTCTTGTCGAGTTTGAACTCCACGCGTCCGGCCTTCACTTCACCCACCGCCTTGGCAGTGTCGTCGGTCACGGTGCCGGTCTTGGGATTGGGCATCAGGCCGCGCGGTCCGAGCACCTTGCCCAGCTTGCGAACCTCCGCCATGGCCGCCGGGGTCGAAATGGC
>Ga0247841_10002266_pt1 | contig 39227 bp, 34 predicted proteins | sample LaCruzMarch2015__2_FD_192410 | JGI IMG/M metagenome (GOLD analysis project Ga0247841, IMG submission 192410) | Freshwater microbial communities from meromictic Lake La Cruz, Castile-La Mancha, Spain - LaCruzMarch2015_18m | ecosystem: Environmental > Aquatic > Freshwater > Lake | place: Spain... | reverse complement strand
AACTTTTAAAATAATAAATGTTAGTATGTGTAAGATTTCTAAAAGCCAAATTATTTTCAAAAATCAACCTGTTCATTACAACCAAATCCTGTTAATAACCCTTATTTTTTAATCACTGATTAGTTACCAATATTTTTATTCAGGGGTTGGGTCGTGACCAGTGTTTGAGCCTGCACGGTAATGAAGCCGGCAAGAACAATGAATAAAGCAATTATAATTCTTTTCATGATTATTTGTTTGAGATGAATAGTCAGGCAAATATATACATATTTACACAGGCACGCGCCAATCCTGTCCGTAAAAAAATGGCTCATTCCATTTCTGATTTATCCATATCTTTGCTTTAGATAAATCGTTTTACCCATTGCGATCGTATGGAAAAATCTATTGAGGCCATTTCACCGGTCGACGGCCGGTATCGTCCCGTTACTGAGCCGCTGGCATCCTACTTTTCCGAAGGCGCCATTATCCGTTACAGGATCCTGGTTGAGGTGGAATATTTCATTGCCATCTGCAAAATTCCACTGCCTCAGCTGAAAGGTTTTGATAAAAAAATGTTTCAGAAACTCCGGCATCTCTATGAGAAATTTGATCCGGGAGATGCACTTCGTGTCAAGGAAATTGAACAGGTTACGAACCATGATGTCAAGGCGATTGAGTACTATTTAAAAGAGCAGTTTGATATACTCGGACTGGGTGCATTTAAGGAATTCATTCATTTCGGACTTACCTCACAGGACATTAACAACACTGCTTTTCCACTGGCGATGCGCGATGCATACCGCGATCTCGTGGAGCCTGCGATTGAAAACATCTATGGAGAGGTGCTCGCACATTCAAAAGAATGGCAGCAAATACCGATGCTGGCACGTACCCATGGACAGCCTGCTTCACCAACAACGGTCGGCAAAGAGCTTTATGTATTTGCTGAAAGGCTGGGAATGCAGCTTGCGTTGATTGAAACCATTCCCCAATCTGCAAAATTCGGTGGTGCTACCGGGAACTTCAATGCGCACCACGTAGCCTATCCCTCCATTGACTGGGTCAAGTTTGCCAATAAATTTGTCAATGAGACCCTTGGACTGGAGCGCTGCCAGACAACCACACAGATTGAGCATTACGACAACATGGCTGCCTTTTTTGATAATCTTAAGCGGATCAATACCATCCTCATTGACCTCGACCGTGATCTCTGGACCTACATTTCGATGGATTATTTCAAACAAAAGGTCAAGACAAGTGAAACCGGATCATCCACGATGCCGCATAAAGTCAATCCCATTGATTTTGAAAATTCTGAAGGGAATCTGGGGATCGCAAATGCACTTTTTGAACATTTTTCGGCAAAACTTCCCATCTCCCGGATGCAGCGAGACCTCACCGATTCAACAGTGATCAGGAACATCGGTGTTCCCCTGGCCCATTCATTGATCGCCTACAAATCACTTTTAAAAGGTATAAGCAAGCTGATTTTAAATGAGACAAAACTCAGTGCCGACCTGGAGGAAAACTGGGCTGTTGTTACTGAAGCCATCCAGACCATCCTTCGACGCGAAGGCTATCCCAATCCCTATGAATCGCTCAAGGATCTTACACGAGGACAGGGAGCGATAACAAAGATTTCTATCCACAAATTTATCGATGCATTGAAAGTTTCTAAAAAGGTAAAGGATGAACTGAAGGCGATCACACCGTTAAACTATATCGGGGTGATTGATTTTTAGAAAAGGTAACAGGGTAACAGGGTAACAGGGTAATGAAGGTTTCAGGGTTTACTTTTGTACGCAATGCCATTAAATTCGACTATCCCGTTGTAGAATCGATCAGGTCGGTTTTGCCTCTATGCGACGAATTTATTGTTGCTGTTGGGAACTCTGAAGATGAAACCCGGAACCTCGTCCGCTCCATTGGAGACCCTAAGATCAAGATTATTGACACCATTTGGGATGACACCCTGCGAGAAGGCGGACAGGTACTGGCGCTTGAAACGGACAAGGCATTTGATGCCATTGCCAATGACAGCACCTGGGCCTTTTACATTCAGGCGGATGAGGTGGTTCATGAGAAGTACCTGCCCGAAATAAAGGCAGCAATGAAAAAGTGGGAATATGAGCCAAAAGTGGAGGGTCTGGTGTTCAATTACACCCATTTCTGGGGATCCTATCAATATACCGGAGACTCCCGTCAATGGTATCGTCGCGAGGTGAGGGTCATTCGCAATGACAAGCAGATCAGATCCTATCTGGATGCACAGGGCTTCAGGAAAAACGGGAAAAAGTTATTGGTTGCACCTGTTGACGCCTGTATCTATCACTATGGATGGGTGAAACCACCCCAGGCCCAGCAAGCCAAGCAGCAAACATTTCACCGCTATTGGCATACTGACAAGTGGATCGAAAAAACGACATCTAAGTCTGAGGTTTATGACTATTCAGGTATAGATTTTCTTTCACATTTCACCTCAACGCATCCCCGGGTGATGGTTGAAAGAATTACAAACCAGCACTGGGAATTCAATCCACGCCAATCAAAAAGCAGACATTCATTTATTTCAGCCATCCTTCATTTTATTGAAAAAAAAACGGGTTGGAGGATTGGAGAATACAGGAATTACAGGATTTGGAGGTAAAATCGTGACGCGTGACGCGTAATGCGTGACAAAATTCACCATTTCTTTTTTATCTTTGCATAAAACTATCATACCATGGATTTAAGTAAGATTTTATCAATTGCAGGAAAAAACGGGTTGTTTAAAGTTGTATCGCAGGCAAAGAACGCCGTAATTGTTGAGTCGCTTGTCGACGGTAAAAGGTTTCCTGCATTTGGCAACGAAAAGATCAGTTCGCTGGAGGAGATCAGCGTATTTACAACAGGCGATGATATCTCCCTGAAAGATGTTTTCAAAGCTTTTCATACTTCACTTGAAGGGAAGCCCGCAATTGACAGCAAGTCGGATAACGCGAGCCTGAAGAATTTTTTCCTGGAAATGGTTCCCGATTTTGACCAGGAACGGGTATATGTTTCTGATATTAAAAAGATGATTTCATGGTATAACATGCTCCTGGAGCATAACCTGCTTGACTTTACTGAAGAACACCCCAAAGAAGAACCGGCAGCGAATGAACCTGAAAGTTCCGAGGTGGAACAATAAAAAAATTGAGCCTGCACAAGCTGGAGAACCAATACCCATTGAGGAATCCAATTCAGCATCAACAAAAGGATCAAATTGAAAATAATTATCAATCCGAACATTAAAAACAATTTATGAAGAATCTTTGCAAAATAAGTTTGTTAATCACCCTGATGATCACGTTAAGTATGAGTGCCATGGCAGGCAAGAAAGTGGTTCGTTTCAGCTGTTCCGAAGCGGATGCGAAAATTTATTTTAACGGCAAACAGATGGGCACCGGTCAGCTCGAAATAGTGATCCTTTCTAACGAATGTGTTACAGTTAAAGTTGAAAAAACCAGCTTCCTGACTACCGTTATTGAATTTTGCAACAAATCTAACTTTGCACCGCCTCCTAAGACCTACTATTGCGAAATGGAAAAGGACGATGCCTATGACGCCTCTGAAGCAACAGATATTTCAAACATTGATATCGAGATCAGAACAAAAAAAACCGAACTTGATGCATGGAAGCTAATTAGCCAGATCATCACCTCCTATTTTGATGTAATTGAAGTCACCGACCGTGAAACCGGATATCTCCGCACATCATGGATCGTGCAAACATTCAAGCAAAAGACTGTACGCACGCGAATGATCGTAAAACTTGGATCCACCGATCCTTTAACCTATAAAATTAAACTGGTGAGCGAACTTGCCAATTCCCCTCAAACCAGCGTAAAAAGTGATGAATTATTCAAGGAATGGGATCGTGTACTGCGTAAGTATAAAGAGGTAATCCATGAAGTCCAAACACGTCTGGGAAGTTAATTCATGCATTCATGCATTTCACTAAACAGGTACAGGATCTCCGTGTAATTAGTTATTCCCGGCTAAACCCGCGGCATTTTGTGCTTGAGCTCCTTGCTCCTGATCCATTGCCTGTAATTCTGCCTGGTCAATTTGCACAAGTACTTGTTGAGGACTCTCCATCCACCTTCCTCCGCCGTCCCTTCTCCATTCATGCAGTAGATGTTGCAAAAAACACCTTTCGTCTTCTGATTCAGATAAAAGGAGAGGGCACCCGACACCTCAGCAGGTTGCACGTGGGTGATTCCCTGAATGTATTGTATCCGCTGGGGAACACATTTACGCTGCCCACCACCAAAGAGGTGCTCCTCGTTGGCGGGGGATGCGGAGTTGCGCCATTGCTGATCCTGGCTCAATTCCTGAATCAAAACAAGGTCCATCCAACCATACTGGTCGGATTCCGCACCAAAGAAGAGGTCTCCGAAATTGAAGAATATGCAAAATACGGGAAGGTGCTTATCACCACAGATGATGGCAGCGAAGGAGAAAAAGGGCTTGTGGTTGACCATTCTATCTTTAACCGTGAATCGTTGGAGTTTAAGAAAATTTATTGTTGTGGCCCTGATGCCATGATGAAAGCAGTGGCTAAAATTGCCCGTTTGCATCGGGTTGACTGTGAAGTTTCGCTGGAAAATACAATGGCCTGCGGATTCGGTGTTTGTCTTTGCTGCATTACCCCTACCGATAAAGGGAATGAGCGCGTTTGTGTTGAAGGACCCGTGTTTAATATAAACAGATTGAAATGGTGACCCCCGATCTATCCGTCAATATTGCAGGAATGCATTTCAAAAACCCGGTAACCACGGCCTCAGGAACTTTTGGCTATGGCGATGAGTTTCTTGACTTCATGGACCTTGGCAGGCTTGGCGGGATATTTGTGAAGGCGGTGACTGGCAAAAACCGTGATGGGAATGGTTATCCCCGCATGGCAGAAACTGCCTCGGGTATGTTAAATTCTGTGGGACTCCAAAACAAAGGCGTCGATCATTTCTGCCACGAAATTTACCCCAGGATCAGGGATTTCAATACGCATATCATTGTAAATGTATCAGGATCAACCATTGAAGAGTATGTGGCCGTTGCTGAACGGATCAATGAATTGGAGAAAATTCCTGCCATTGAACTGAACATCTCCTGTCCAAATGTAAAATATGGCGGAATGGCCTTTGGAACTGTCCCCTCGATGGCAACTGAGGTAACAGCTGAAGTCCGCAAAGTCTATAAAAAAGTGTTGATGGTGAAACTTTCACCCAACGTCACCAGCATCACCGACCTGGCTAAAGCCGCAGTGGATGGTGGTGCAGATGTGATCACCCTCATCAATACATTGTTGGGAATGGCCATTGATGCCGAACGTCGCCGACCCATTTTGTCGACCATCACCGGAGGATTATCAGGCCCCGCCATCAAACCCGTTGCTTTGCGCATGGTATGGCAGGTTCATAAAGCCGTCAGCGTTCCGATCATTGGGCTTGGAGGCATCATGAACGCCACCGATGCCATTGAATTTATTTTAGCGGGCGCCTCTGCCATCCAGGTTGGCACTGCAAATTTCGTCGATCCCATGGCCTCGGTTAAAATTGCCGAGGGCATTGAAGCTTACATGAAACGGCATAAAGTTGAAGCAATGACAAGCCTTGTCGGGGCATTGCGAACAGAATAGGCTCCCCTTCATTTTTTCAATCCAATAACATGATTCTGCTATGAAACTTAACTACTCCAAAAAGATCATATTCGGTGGATGCCTCATCTCCATATTGGCCCTGGTTGTTTTCCTGTTAACTCCTTTATCCCCTTTGAAAAATGTTTTATCTCCCGAAAAATGGACTCCCCCCGCCCTCGAACCCAATGACTGGATGGCGATGCAACGGCTTTATCCTCACGATCGCATAAGGCCTTCCTCATTTCAATCAGCAACGCTTCAAGCCCAAAGTTTGATGCAGCAGGCCTCCGTGCGCAATAATCCATGGACATTCTCCGGCCCTGATAACATCGGGGGCAGAATCAGCGACATTGAATCACCTGCCGGCAGCCCTTCAACGATCTATGTTGGTGCTTCTACGGGAGGAATTTTGAAGACCACCAACCTGGGGGCAACCTGGACAAACCTCTTCGATGATGTCCCGGTTATTTCTGTCGGCGACTTTGCCATCGACCCGAACAATGATCAGATTTTATATTGCGGGACCGGAGAGGCCAATTCAGCCAGTTTTAGTTTCCTGGGCAATGGCATGTATAAATCGGTGGATGCGGGTGCGTCGTGGCAGCACATTGGCCTGACCAATTCTGCCTACATCGGCCGTGTTGTGGTTGATTATTCCAATTCGCAGCGGGTTTTTGTGGCTGCCTGCGGCAATCTCTTCACTGCCAATGATGAACGCGGTGTATATCGAAGCGAAAATGGAGGCCAAACATGGCAAAGGGTTTTATATCTTACTGATTCAACTTCGGCAATTGACCTTGTGCAGCATCCGACCAATCCCCAGATCCTTTATGCCTCCATGTGGGAACGAATCCGCGGACTCACATACCGGCAGTCATTCGGACAAACCTCGGGGATATGGAAAAGCACCGATGGAGGAACGACATGGAGTGAGATGACGAGCGGACTGCCGACCGGAATCAATGTTGGCAGAATAGGCATTGCCATTGCGAAATCAAACCCGGATATCCTTTATGCTTTTTATGACCTGGCTAATTATGATGTGGCAGTCTATAAATCCTTAAATGGAGGCCAATCCTGGAGTCGCACAAACGATGGGGCCTTGAACAGCATGAACAGTAATTTTGGCTGGTATTTTGGTCAGATCAGGGTCGATCCGGAAAATGCAAACAGGGTTTATGTCATGGGGGTCTATCTTTTCCGAACAGATAATGGTGGAAATTCCTGGACAGACATCTCTTCAAATGATATTCACGTAGATCATCATGCCATGATCTTTGACGAGGTGAACAACAGGGTGATTGAAGGAAATGACGGGGGGTTATACATCAGCGAAAACTATGGAAACAACTGGACCAAAATCAACAACCTTCCATTGACCCAATTTTACGCCATTGATATCGATTATAAGATTCCTGCCCGCATATACGGTGGAACACAGGATAACAACACCATCCGCACGATGACTGGTGGAACCAGCGATTGGGAGGCGATTCTCGGAGGGGACGGCATGTACACGCTGGTTGACTACACCAATTCCAATGTCATTTATGCTGAATACCAGTGGGGAAATCTCTATCGGTCCACCAATGGAGGGTCAAACATGACCTATATTTCCGGACCGATGGTTGGCGACCGGGTCAACTGGTCAGCCCCCCTGGCCATGCATCCTGTGACTCCTGCAACACTCTATTTCGGAACGTACCGTGTCTGGAAATCGACGAACAGGGGGAGTTCATGGCAGGCTGTCAGCGAAGACCTGACCGCTGGGATCAACCAGTATTTCTACACCATCACCACCATCGAGGTGTCAAAGATTAATCCATCCAATGTGCTTGCCGGGACAGGAGATGGAAAAGTACATATCTCAACCGATGACGGGGTGACCTGGCAGAATATTTCCGCTGGTTTGCCCAACCGCTGGATAACAAAGGTTGCCTTTGATCCATTCGATGAACAAACGATCTATGTTACCCTTTCCGGATTCCGTTGGGATGAGCCACTGCCTCATGTATACAAATCGACAAACCTTGGAGAATTCTGGACGGATATATCGGGCAATCTCCCGGAATTCCCTGTCAATGACATTGCCCTGGATCCTGATGTACCCGGAAAAATAATCGTTGGTACCGATGCCGGAGTATATGGGACAAGCGATGGTGGACAAACCTGGTCCTGGATCTGGAACGGACTCCCTGCTGTTCCGGTTTGTGCCCTGAAAATTCATGCGCCCACGCGAACCATCGTTGCAGGAACCTATGGGTTATCAACATATAAGGCAAATCTGGATGATATTATGACTGGGATTCCGGCACAGAAAACAAACAACACAATTGCCCTTTCTGTCAGCCCCAACCCGGTTTCAACCCGTGCATCCATCACCTTTCATTTGCCCGCTGCGGATGACATCAAGGTCTATGTTTATGGGATGAATGGAGCGTTGTTGCAGGTGCTATTCTCAGGTAATCTGGCTGGTGGCACGCAAACCATAACATGGAACCCGGAAAGATCAATCAACGGAAAAAATAATGAAATCCGCGCGGGGTTGTACCTGGTTAAAATCGAAGGGAATCGTTATACTGCGGCTACGAAAGTCGTGAAGTATTGATTTTAAAATTTATCAGCTGATCACGTTGACCTCAGGTTCCAGCTGGATGCCAAATTTCTGAACAACAGAATCCATGATTTGATTTGCAAGTTCAAGGATGTCCGTCCCTGTGGCAGTTCCATAATTTACAAGCAACAGCGGTTGACCGGGATGAACACCTGCATCATGAATACGGTATCCTTTCCATCCGCATTGTTCAATAAGCCAGGCTGCCGGGATTTTAACCAGATCGGAAGAAACGAGCTTCTCTGGTACCTGTTGGTAAAATGGCATCGCGGGAAAACGTTCCTGAAGCGAAATCAATAATTTTTTTTCAATCACAGGGTTTTTAAAAAAGCTGCCTGCATTCCCAGCTATGGCAGGGTCGGGCAATTTCCGGCGCCTGATTTGGCAAATTGCTTCCCTAACATCAGTGATCACGGGAATAGTTACAGCCATCTGTTCAAGTTCCCCCCTGATATCCCCGTAATCCAATCTGAAGTGATAAGATCCAAACACCTTGTCATCAGGTAAATCACTGACTTTCTGTAACTTAAATGTAACATTGAGGATGATAACCTTTCCTTTGAGCGCATTTTTAAAAATGCTGTCACGATAACCAAACTGGCATTCGGCATTGGTGAGGCGTTTTTGTTTTCCGGTTTCAATCTCAATTACCTGAACCGACTGAATCACATCGCTGACCTCCACTCCATAAGCTCCGATATTTTGAATGGGAGCTGCGCCCACCTTACCCGGAATCAATGAAAGGTTTTCGATTCCCGCCCATCCGCGGTCAACGCAATATTGAACAAAGTCATCCCAGTTTTCACCTGCTTCGGCAGTAACAACCACATGATCGTCATAATCTTCCTTCAGCTCTATTCCTTTGGAATTGATCTTTATGACAATACCGGGGAAACTCCGCGTAAACAAAATATTACTGCCGCCACCGAGGAAAAGAATTGGCATGTGGATCATATGGCGGTAATTAAGTAGGGTCAAAACCTCCGTATGGGTCTTCGCTTCTACGAAATACCGTGCTTCTACCTCCATGCCAAACGTATGGTGCGTTTTGAGAGATACCTTTTGGTCTAGATGCATTTGTTGAAAAAAGCCAAAATTAGTTCAAATGGACGAGATATTCTACATTTGTGGATCCAAAATCGTAAATCCAAAACCGCAAACCTGATGCCTTCTGCCATAGTTTCCGTCATCAACGACCTGACCACCGATCAGCGTGTCGACCGCACATGCCAGGCATTGGTAAAAGCAGGCTACGACGTGCTGCTCATTGGCAGGAGACGAAGGAATAGCCAAACTTTGAAGCCACGCACCTACACCGTACACCGCATGAGACTTCTTTTTGAAAAGGGAGCATTTTTTTATGCTGAATATAATTTCATCCTTTTTTTCTTTCTTCTCTTTCACAAATATGATTTGCTTGTTTCAAATGATCTCGATACCCTTCCTGCAAATTACTTTGCAAACCTGGTTAAATATCCCTTCACAAAATTCAAAAATCGTAAATCACCCCTGCACCTCCACGACTGTCATGAATACTACCGGGGCGTACCTGAACTCGTTGGCCGGAAAAATGTCACCCGCATATGGAAATGGTTCGAAGACCTTATTTTTCCCAGGTTGCAAAAGGTAATCGCAGTTAATCAATCGATAGCCGATCTTTATTCCAAAGAATATGGAAACAAAATCGGGATAGTGCGCAATGTCCCGTTCAGACAATCCTTGTCAGAAAAGATGGACAAATCAGCGCTTAACATCCGTGAATATCAGAAAATCGTGCTGTATCAGGGAGCTGTGAATGTTGATCGCGGGCTTGAGGAGGCCATCCTTTCCATGAAACATCTTAAAACCGATGCCATCCTTGTCATTGCCGGTATTGGCGATATTTTTGAACCGCTGAAAAAATTCACAGAGGAGCGGGGGCTGTCTGAAAAGGTAAGATTTATGGGAGAAATTCCCTTCCAGGAGTTAAGGGCCCTCACCCGGATTGCAGACATTGGATTGTCGATTGAAAAGGATGTCAGCATAAATTATCATTATTGTCTGCCCAATAAATTTCTCGATTACATCCAGGCCAATGTACCAGTGCTGGTTTCACCCTTCCCTGAGATGAAATTAATCGTTGACCAGTATGCGATAGGCGAATATATTGACAGCCACGAACCAGAGTTACTGGCACAAAAATTTGATTCGATGCTTAACAACCGGGAAAGGGAGGCCACTTACAAGCAAAACCTTATCAAAGCCGCAGAAGATCTCTGTTGGGAAAACGAAGAAAAAACGTTACTTTTGATGTTAGAACATTGACATCTCCAACCATACATATCATTTCATTCGACATCCCCTTTCCGGCCAATTACGGTGGGGTAATTGATGTTTACTACAAAATCAAGGCATTGCATAGGGCTGGGATCAGGATTCACCTCCATTGCTTTGAGTATAACCGAAAACCAGCATCAGAACTGGAAAAGTATTGTACTTCTGTTCATTATTATCCCCGAAATACAGGACTGTTGGCTAATATAAGCTTGAAACCTTATATCGTGGTCAGCCGGATGTCAACAGCGCTGATGGAAAACCTGTTGAAAGACCATCACCCGATCCTGTTTGAGGGACTACATTCCTGCGGTTTCATTGGAGACAAAAGATTGAAGGGGCGCTTCCTTATATACCGTGAAAGCAATATAGAGCATCACTACTATCATCATCTCTTTCAAGCCGAAAAATCTCCGGGCAAAAAATTATTTTTTCTTGCCGAAAGCATCCGGCTTCATCTCTTTCAGAAAACGCTTCGCCATGCCTCGGTCATGCTGACAGTTTCGAAGGAAGATACAAAATACCTTTCGGCCCATTTTCCGGGAAACCGGGTGGTCTACCTGCCCAGTTTTCATAACCACGACGAGGTGAGAATCATTCCCGGCAGGGGTAGATATGCACTTTACCAGGGGAAATTATCGGTTCCGGAGAACAGCACTGCTGCAGAATTTCTTATAAAACAGGTGTGGGAAAATTCCTTTCCTGAACTGGTTATTGCGGGCCTTGATCCGCCTGAATGGCTGGTCAGGATGGCAGCAGGAAGACCAAACATCCGCTTTGTTGTAAATCCTTCGGATGAGGAGATGTTGGGGTTGATTCAGGAAGCGCATGTAAATATCATGGTCACATTTCAGTCAACCGGGCTCAAACTTAAACTCCTCAATGCACTTTTTAATGGTCGCTTCTGCCTCGTAAATCCGCAAATGGTGAATGGGACCTCTCTGGATACCCTTTGTAATATTGCTCCGGATCATACCAGCCTCAAAAATGAACTGCAGCATCTTTTCAAGCAGGAATTTGATGAAGATATGATCAAACAGAGAAATAGAATCCTGATGAAAAGTTATTCAAATCAAAATAATTGTAAATTACTCACCGAGATATTAACTTTGTGTTGATGTTTAACGTACTTTTAAACGGTAAAAGCAATCCGATATGAAAAAAATCCTTGTACCTGTTGATTTTTCAAACCATACTGATATCTCCTGCCGGTATGCCATCGAATTTGCCAAGGCAACCGGTGCAGAGATTAAATTGTTTCATACCTACTTTGATCAGATCATCATCGCCGACACCAGTTTCCCCGATACCCTCGACATGAGTACCATTTACAATGAGGAGCTGATGAAGGAAATTTTCCGTCATGCACAACACAATATGCAGGAACTGGAAGAAAAATTAACCAGCCTCATCGCAAAAGAGGCATTGGTGAATATCACGCTGACAACTACTGTAACCGGCGGAGAACTTGAGCATGAACTCAAGGGAATCTGCACCGAATTCCATCCCGATCTGGTCGTTATGGGGACAACAGGAAAAGGCAATAACATCAATGTGTGGGGGAAAGTCTCCACTTTTATCATCGACCATGCAAAGGTTCCTGTTCTCACAGTTCCTGACATTAAAAATTTTCGCGGATTCGAAACAATCATGTTTGCCGCAGACCTTTCAGAACAGAATGCAGTTACGATTTCAGAGCTGATGACCCTATTTTCGTCCTTTTCAATAAAGCTGCATGTTGTTCACTTCATTACTAAAACAAAGCAAACTGATAGCTTTGATAAAATGAAAGGTCTTCAGATGAAATTCGGGAAGGAGGAAAAATCCGGAAAGATAAATTTTGAAGTTATAGAGGTAGCCGTTGATAACCAGTCAGCAGTCGATCAATACGTAAAAGAAAAGAATATTGACATGATCGCGTTTCAGCCTCACAAACACAGTCTGCTCTATATGTTTTTCACAAAAAACATCACCAAGAAGAACCTGTTTGCTGCCAACGTCCCCATGCTGGCTGTCCCTTCAAAAACCTGATTTTTAATTGGTTTTCACCAGTTTGTAATTTTCGTAACGGAACACCATCCAATGCCGGTTTTCAAATCCATTGCCCTTGGTTTGAACCAAGTCGAATTCAGTCTGCAATGAATTGATTTTCAATTCCCCAAGACAATGTCCAAAATGGGGTCCATAAAATTTAAGTGCCGAAAGAAAATAGTAAGAGACATCAAAACCCTGGAATGCCAGTCGTGACGGGTCAGATTTGTAACGTGTTTGAAAATGTCGGACAAACTTCTTTACATCGGGATCATCATAATCGATCGCATTGGCTGATACAACGTGGGTCTTCAGCGCAACCAGGTATTCCGTTTCCAATTCATCCATGGCTGACCAATCAGGGAGACCAACCAGGGTAAGGTTATATTCATTGCGCAATTCATACAACCTCCGTGTAAGATCAAGGGTATAGGCCGGGTTATCAGAAAAGAAAACCAGGTAATTGTCTTTTTCCTTCGAGAGCCTGCCAATCACAGCAGCCTGTCCCTCAACAATCTGGGCATTCAATTTCCGCTCCTGGCACTCCTTTTTGAGGCGATCAGGGGCATCCTTGTCATTGTATTGGCCATTGCGCACAATCAACACCTGGCCACGATAAAATTCAGCGGAGATAAAGTCTGCAAGTTGCTCCAGCTGTGCCTTCTTTGAAGGGCGCACCTTGAAAACGAACGGATTGCCTGCCACCAGATCGGTTCGTTCTGAAATCGGGTTTACAATGTTGATTTTATTTCTTTCAGCAAACGCAGCCACCATCTGGAAGTTTCTGTGATACAGCACGCCAATCATCAGATCCATCGACTTCAATTCAGGTTTCTGCAGAAAGAGCCTTGTTTTGGCTGTGTCTTTGTCGACATCATACACATATAGTTTTATCTTGAGCCCGGATTTTTTCAAAGAATCCAGGGCCAAAAGGAATCCTTCATAAAATGGCAAAAATTGAAAGGATTTTGAAGTTTCAAAAATATCTGGGGCCGGACTTTCTGCATTAATCTGGGCAACTTCCGACAGGAAAAGGGGTAACATCAAGGCCACACGGTAAACTGACTTTGCGGTGGTGCTGTCTTGTCCGCAAGGCAACTCAATATGCTCAACAGTATCTAACCGCACTGGTGCTTCCTGGCTTATCTTGACGCTCTCCTTGGTAGCAGGTTTTTCTTTTGCAACCGGCGGTTTCGTTTTCACCTCGGCTGATTTCTGCCCAGCCATTGGAATCCGAATCTTCTGATCAGCTTTGATTCCCTCCTTAACCGCTGGATTCTCCCTGATCAGGTCATTCACCTCCACACCGTATGCTTTGGAGATCATATACAGCGTTTGTCCACGCTTCACTGTATGGATGTAATAATCTTTCCCCTCAACTTTTTCAACAACTGTCGAGCGGATTTGCTTCAGTTGTTCCACTGTTGTCTGACCCTTCAATCCAACAGGAATCAGGATCAAAAGAAAAAATACAAAGATCTTCAAATCAATTTTCATTCTAAATAAATTGGGCAATAGGCAATAGGCAATAGGCAATAGGCATTGGTCACTCCCACTCAATTGTAGCCGGCGGCTTTGAACTGATATCATAAACCACCCTGTTAACTCCTTTTACCTTATTGATGATATCGTTACTCACCTTGGCTAGAAATTCATAAGGAAGATGTGCCCAATCAGCCGTCATGCCATCGGTGGATGTTACAGCCCGCAAGGCGATCACATTTTCATACGTCCGCTCATCCCCCATCACACCTACAGATTGCACCGGCAATAAAACTGCAAATGCCTGCCAAACAGTATGATATAAACCATATGCATGTAATCCGGAGATAAAAACATCATCAACCTCCTGCAGCAGACTCACCTTTTCACGGTCGATGTCACTGAGGATGCGCACAGCCAGTCCAGGACCCGGAAATGGATGGCGGTCAATAAACCCGGAATCCAGTCCCAGGGTTTTTCCTACTTTTCGAACCTCATCCTTGAACAGGCTGTTTAAAGGTTCGACAATCTTCAATTTCATATAATCGGGCAACCCGCCCACATTGTGATGTGATTTGATGGTAGCCGATGGTCCCTTCACAGAATGGGATTCAATTACATCAGGGTATATCGTTCCCTGAGCCAGCCATTTGATATTCTGGATTTTATGTGCCTCAATATCAAACACATCAATAAAGGTCTTTCCAATGATTTTTCGCTTTTGTTCAGGATCAATGACCCCTTGGAGTGCATCCAGGAAAAGATCGCGGGCATCGACGCCCACTACATTCAAATCCAGCGTTTTATAGCGTTCCAGCACCTGATTGAATTCATTTTTCCTGAGTAACCCATTGTCAACAAATATGCAGTAGAGTTGTTTACCAATGGCCTTATTGAGCAACATGGCCGTAACCGACGAATCAACCCCGCCCGAAAGGCCAAGCACCACCTTGTCATCTCCCAGCTTATGCTTTAAGGCTGCAACGGTGGTCTCTACAAACGATTCAGGAGTCCACGTTTGATGGCATCCGCAGATATCCACCACGAAATTTTTCAAAAGTTTTAATCCTTCTGTGGTGTGGTAAACTTCAGGGTGAAACTGAATTCCATAAGATTGTTCACCGGTAATTTGATATCCGGCGAATTGCACGTCGGAGGTGCTTGCTATCACTTTAAACTGTTCCGGGATGGTTAAAATGGTATCGGCATGTGACATCCATACTTGCGTACCAGGCGTCATCCCTCTTAAAAGTTCGTTTTTTTCATCAATAAAGGCCAGATTGGCCCGGCCATATTCACGGATTTTTGAGGGAGCCACCATGCCTCCTGAAGTTTGGGCCAAATACTGCGCACCATAGCACACACCAAGCAAAGGGATCTCTCCCCTGACGTGTGTAAGATCAGGGAATGGAGCATCTTTATCTCTTACAGAATATGGACTGCCTGACAGGATCACCCCCTTGAAATGGGTATCTGGCGACGGAAATTTATTAAAAGGATGAATTTCACAATACACATTCAATTCGCGCACCCTGCGTGCAATGAGTTGGGTGTACTGGGAACCGAAATCCAGAATCAGAATGGTTTCTTGCATGGGACAAATATAAAGAAAATATTACCGGATCAATGTCGCTTTATAAAGCGTGGAATTTCCGACTGCATCTGCGACCATCAAAACAAACTGGTTCTTCCCAGGTTGCATATATTCATCAAATGCATAAGTGAGCAGGCGATTTTTTTCATCATAATCCATCAGGATCCATTTTCCATTGAGTGTGCCCCGGTAGGTTTTTATCCCCGACAGATTATCAGAGATCTTAATCATGATTGACGATTGCTTCTTCACCTTTTTATTCGGAAAAATGTTGATTGGTCTGATGGCTGGGGGATCTGTATCCACCGCTACCGTAAAATTTCCAAAATCGCGGATCCTGGTGGTCACCCAGCCATTTTCATAGGTCCCGCCCCTGCTGCTGAATTTGTTTCCCGCCTCCACGGCCACAATCACCGCTTTGCTGAAAAGATGCTCAGGCAGTGATTCCGCCTTGATTGACAAAGTGCAGTAAGTGTGCAAAGGGGTATATCGGTTTTGCAAATGGTGAACATAGGCATAAGAGCCATTCACAGGAGGTGTGACGACATATTCGAATGGAAGCTCTTCGTATAAGGCCTCTTTGGGAACAGTAAATTTTAAGTTGCTCCGATCAAACTGATTGTCCGATTTATAGGTAAACATTTGTGCCGGGAATTTATCCGCCGGCGTCAGGCGTCCGCTCTCATTTGACGGAGGATGGCTCTTTACCCAAAAAACCAGTGTTGCTTTGTTTTTGAACGCGTCATTTACGGTGTATTGAATTTTATGTAACTTACTGTCCGTAAAGTTAAGAACACCCCGGTTTTTAACCTCGGTGTAAACGCCCAATTTATTGTTAGGTGCCACATAGGCACGATTTATCTTCCGCCTGTTCTGAACAAAGGCTGGATAATCCATCAGGCTGTTGGCATAGCGGGTTTCAGCAAAAGCAAACTGTTCAATATTCTGAGAAAAAACTTTCACTCCATCCACTGTGAGATCGATGCCATCTACCCCGGTCTTTAACCCGCCTTCAGCATTGTCGGATGTTTCAATACCAAAAATGATGTTCCCCGAGACCTTAACCGTATCTGAAATTTTAAGTTTGTAACTTCCGTTTGATCCGGTCACTGGAATGAGTACGGCCTGACCTGCGAAATTCACCGTTGCATTTTCACCAAACGGATATATCTTCACCCAGGCAATCTTTGGCGGAATCCCATCCTGTTTCAAAAATCCAAAATCCAATGGATCGATAATCTCCTGAGTCTGCGTTTCACGAATCTCAAAATGCAGATGCGGTCCGCCCGAAGCGCCCGAATTACCTGAATAGGCAACCACGTCGCCCTTTTTCACCTTCAGTAAGCCCTGCGGAACCTCCACATCCATGGCAAAAGATTCCAATTTGTATTGCCTCGCCTTGACCCAATTGGCTATTGCTCCCGAAAAACCTTTCAGATGGGCGTACAATGAGGTATATCCATTCGGATGGGTAATATACAGCGCCTTGCCAAATCCGCCTGGAGAAACATTTACCCGTGAAACATATCCATCGGCAACGGCATAAATGGGCTTTCCCTGAACTCCCTGTGTGCGGATATCAATGCCTGAATGAAAATGGTTCTTGCGGATCTCGGCAAATGACCCGGACAGTGATACCGGAAAATTGACGGGAGAACGAAAATAGTTGACCGGATATTTTTGCTGACCATGCATGGTAATCAATGGAACGATCAGAAACATACACAGCAGGAGAATTCGGTCTTGTTTCATGTTTAGCGGGCTTGTAAAAAGGAATATTTTTTTGAATAGTGCATCATCTGGGTTGCGAAATCGTCGGGGTAACTGATTTTTACATCTGTTATGGTCTCCCCTTTCATCACCAGGGAATATTCAGGATTTATGAAACCGGCATAGGGCGCAATATTGAGCTTTGCGTAACGCGCAAGCACCTCCTGATGCAGCACAGGGTCAACCTGTACAGCGTAACGCTCAACCAACTCTTTTGCAGCCTTGTAATCCCCCTCTGAGGTGATCCGCTGAATAATTTTCAGCAACTCACCAAATTGCCACCTCAGACTATCATAATCATTGATCCGGAAGTAAGTTTTCCCTTCTTTCGTCATCTTTTCAATGATTTTCTTGTCCCTGGAATTTTCAAAAATCCAATGGGCGATCAGGGCCCTGTCGCGCATATGTGACTCCTCGATCGATTTTCCGGGCTGGATGCGGACCAGCTGGGTCATTAAACCATTGCGGATAAAATTGTCATACGCGGCTTTGGCAACTTCATAATTTTCAACAAGCCCGAGATTCACCAGTTCCGGATCTTTGATATAGTACAACGCAAACAAATCGGCACGGGCCTCTTCGATCGTGGAGTGATAGTTCTTCAGCGCATCAGCTTCCACACCCCGTTTCAGCTGACCGGAACCGTGGCCCAGACATTCATGAAGGTCGGTGGTCAGGTTACCTGCAAGATGGCCGTATGTTCGCGACCGCTCGATCTCCTCACTGGAATAAACGAACTCTTCGAGGAATCCATTGCCCTGAGAGGCCTGGTCATAGGCATAGGTGATATTGTCGATGGTCACCGATTTGGAACCATGCTCTTTTCTGATCCAGTTGGCATTGGGAAGGTTGATGCCGATCGGTGTAGTTGGATCACATTCACCTCCCAGCTGGGCCACCGTGATCACTTTGGCACTCACCCCTTTGACCACCTTTTTTCTGAACCCGGGATCAACCGGCGAATGATCTTCGAAATACTGGGCGTTATCACTGAGAATCTGCGGTCTCCTGGAAGCCTCTACATCCTTGAAATTGACGATCGATTCCCAAGAACCTTTGATGGCCATGGGATCACCATACACTTCAATAAACCCATTGACAAAATCAACCAGAGAATTCAAATCCTTGACCCAGGCAATGTTGTAGGCATCCCAGTCTGCCAGACTGCCGGTTTTATAAAAGCCAATCAGCTTTTTAACAACTGCATGCTGCTCACGGGTCTCCGTCACAGACAGTGCATGCTCCAGCCAGTAAACGATTTGTTCGATGGCAGGGGAATAGCTCCCCCCCACCCTGTATATTTCTTCAACGATCGTTCCGTTCTCCTTGACCAGCCGGGAATTAAGACCAAAAGAAACCCTGGTATCCTTTCTGTTATTTTTTGCCTCCTGTTTCAGGTTGGCATAAAAAGTTTCCACCTCTGCCTGATTCACCTCTGCATAAAAATTCGAAGCTGAACTTAACACCAGATCCTTGGAGGGGTCAAGACACACCCGTTTGGGGGCTGTTTCAGGACTAAACAGTAAGGGAGAAATTTCTGACAGGAACTGCTCCTGATCCTGGCCTGGGGACAATGGAAGCAACGCAGGATTTGTCCCCTTTAACAATTCAGCAAAATAGACCTGCGTAAACTCAGGGAAGAACTTATCGGTGGAATAATGATGATGGATGCCATTGCAAAACCAAACCCGTTTGAGGTGAACTTCAAACTTTTTAAACGCTTCATTGTTACGATCACCGCTATAATCAATATAAATGGCCTCTAAGGTTTTACGAATCAACAGGTTATATTTATAATTCTGATCATAGATGATGTCACGGCCGCAAAGTGCTGCCTGGCTGAGATAATAGACAAGCTTTTTTTGTTTAAGATCAAGTTTCTCAAAACCAGGCACCTGATATCGCAATATTTTTGCGTCAGCGAACTGTTCTGCAAGAAATGTAAAATCTTCCATTCCCCTCTCATTCCCTGTTTTACCAGCTACATTGACAATTTCTTTCCCTTCAAAAACAGGGACTACCTTTGTTTGATCCAGCATGAAGGAGTAGGGAATCACATCATCAAGTTCCAGCTTTTTAAGGCGGTGACGGTGGGCTGCCTTTTCAATATAGTTCAGGATATCGGGACGGGCAAGGTGCCATAAATCAAGCGCTGCGGCTGCCGAATCACAATGCGTTACAAAACCCGGGTGGTTCAGCAGCTTTTCAACCAGTGCCCCGGCGAAAATCGTATCTTCAAGGCAAAATTTATTTTTCCACCCCGAACATAGGATCACCACATTCTTTTCCTGGGTGTTTAGCCAATTTGTCAATGCCGACAAGTTGATGAAGGCACCAATGGCAATTTTTTCTGCTTTGCGGGCGGTTTCAAGTGCCCGCGTCCCATTGGTTGTGCAATAAACCAGTGTTTTACCGCCAATGGCTTCACGCGAGAAATTAAAGGCGGAATTTCCAAAATCCGCAAAGTCCAGTTTCTTTCCATCCTGCTCCGAAGCAACCATGAAGCCCTGCTCTTTCATTGATTTCGCCTCTTCCAGTGTCGCTACAGGAATAATATTTCTTACGCCATTGTCAAACGCAGCGCAAATGGAGGTGGTGGCGCGCAAAATATCAACAAGAACGACAATAAAATTCTCTTTGGTCTGTATTTCAGAAAAGAGTTTCGGTGAAAAGCATACCTCTATGCAACGGGATGAATTAGCTTGATCTTTCATTAATTTTTAAAAAATATCACCTCACATCCGGCGTGAGCCTCTTTAAATTTCTTTACGCTTTTTTCACTGACCTTATTGTTGATGATTACTTTCTCCAGTTTATGCATTCCTTCAAGCACATCCAAACTGTTCACCCGGGTATTGGTAAATTCCATCACCCGTAAATTGACAAGCTTTTGGAGGTACTTTAAATTTTTAACCTGGGTGCCGCTGAATTTCAGGATCTGCAATTGCATCATATTCTGCAACGGCATGAGATCCTCCACCTGGGTATTTGAAAAATCAAGTTCAATGAGATTGGGCAATCCTGTGATGGGCGTCAGGTCGGTAATCGGATTCTTTGGAATTCGCAATGCCTTAAGTTTTGGCATATGGCTGACCGGGTCAAGTTTGGTGATTGACGTTCCTGAAAACTGGAGTTCCGTCAATCGCGTTAAATTCTGCAGCGGAATGAGATCGGCAATCTGAAAGTTTTCAGCGATAACAATTTTCGCAAGCCATATAATCTGCTGGAGCTGTATTTTATCCGGAGTACCCTTCATCGCCGCCTGCTGAAGAAGTACATCCTTCCAGGCAGGGCTCAGATTGTTCCACCATTGGGTATTTTCAATGGTTTGAAACACCAACATACAACCAGGATTCTTGTCTGCAAACTTGTCTGCCTCCGCTGCATCCACAGGTGTGTTATCTGCATACACAAACTGAAGGTTGGTTAATTTATACAATGGACTCAGATCAGCCACAGAGGTGTTGTCAATATTCAGCATCCCGAGGCTTGTGATCCCTGATAATGGCTGCAAATTGGCAATTTTTGTATTCGATGCATTCAGCACCTTTAATTCTGTTAAATCTTTTAACGGATCCAGCGATGTGATCCCTGTGCTCTGGCATTGCAAATTCCGGAGGAGAATCAGTTTACTGATGGGCTGCAAAGAGGTGACCGACATACGCCCAATAATGTTGATGCTGTCAAGAAGTGCAAGTCGATGGAGTTGCTCCGTGCTGGGAGGATTGTCAAGTTTGATATAAAAATTGAACAGGTTTTGCCATTCCGGTGTCATTTCGTTCCACCATGCAGCCAGTTCCTTTGAGGCGTAAACGAGTGATGCATCCGGATGTTTCTTAAGAAAATTCAGAGCCTCCGTTTGGCTGATCCGCGAATTATTGCAATAAACCCGCTGTAATCCGGCGATGTTATCCAAAGGGGCCAGACTACTGACTCCGGTACTATCGCTCATTAAAATTCGCAGGTTTGAGAGGCTTTTAAGGGCCTCGAGGTTGTCAACCGGCGTAGATGAAATATTGAGCATTTCAAGATTCGCAAGTGTCGCGATAACCGAAATATCCTGAATTTTAGTGTGGTTTATCCGTAAGTCAGTAATGGAGGTCATCTCCCTTAAAGGTTCCAGTGAACTCACTTTTGTATTGCTGATATCAAGCATGGCAAGCGACTGAAATGTCGGTATTACCAAAAGATCAGCGACGGATGTCCCCTTCATGCGCAACTGGTTTATAAGCAGACAGTATCGCAATGGGTCAAGCGAGCTGGTGCTTGTGTTCGAAATATCAAGTATTTCAAGTTTGTTCAGGTTCCGCAATGGCATCAGGTCGCTAACCGGTGTGCCTGCAATATTTACAGAGGTAAGATCGGAGAGTTTGCTCAGGGGTTCAAGGTTTGAAACAGCTGAATTTCCAGATAGATCAACGCTTCCGGAATGAACGATCTGACCAAGGAACTGATAAAATTCTGATCCCATGATGGGCGTCTTATTCCCTCCGACCATGGCAACAGAGTCGTTAAAGTTCTCAATCTGATCCATGGGCAAAGTCCCCTCCAACTTCATATCTTTTGCCAATATCGACTTCCAGCCCTGTGAAAGTCCATTCCACCAGTTGCGCAAATCGTCCTTTTCATTCAACTTGGTTGTATAAATGCTTACAATTTTCAACTGTTGCTTCACAGAGTCGAAATTGATCTCGATGTAACGAACCTTGTTGGAGTTTACCGAGTCTCCGTTGATGGTCACTGCCTGCAGGCTCCGGTTGGCCGTTACCTTGAAATAGGTCAACCCCTGCTGGTCGGCCTCTACACTAACCTCCTGAATGGCATATTGAAATTTTGCATTCCTGAAAAAGAAGTCCACATCACTCAGATAGGCTGGCATATCCTTATACAGCGGGACCAGGCGGTTTTCATCCAGGTCATCCTCAACCTGCACCTCTTCATCCCAGCACCATTTAAGATAACTCTGTGAGATGATCTGCTGCTTTTCATTTACCGAATTGCGCTTGTCACCAAGAAAATTCAGCGAACTTTCGAAAAATTTCACCAGCGGGATCACCTGCAGCTTGAACGTATCAATCTTGTTCGCCTCAATTCTGCCAGCCTTCGATTTTAGCGGATCATTCTTGCCTGAAGCCCCTGTCTTCTTCTTGGTGGAAGATTTTCCCTGCTTCTGCTTTGTAGTGGAAACTGTTTTCTTTTGGGCGCTCCCTGCTTTGGAGGATGCAGTCTTGTTTTGTGCAAAAACCGGCACCAGGCCAATGGATAACGCCAGTAGCATTAATATAAAAATCTTCCTCATGCAAATTTAATTTACGTGTGTGTAGTGCTGCATCAAATCCTCCTTCTCCTTTTCGTTCACACGGAGCACATTGGAAATCAGCCAACCTGAATTTACACTGTTGCGATTAAAATAGGAGACTTCGAAGTACCAATTCGGAACCTGGAATATGTGAAATTTGACATTGTTTACTGCAACAAAGTCAAGGTTCCCGTTTTTCATCTCCATTACAAAAAGGGCAGTCATATCCGGTACATAATCACGTTCCAGATAAAAATCCAGGTTCTCCGTTTCTTTGAAAGCCTTATGAAGGTTCATAAAATCGAGTTCGTGGCTCATCGGGTGTATGAAATACTTCAGGTTGGAGGTATCGCTAAGGTGTGTAAACCAGGATTCAAAACGGTCGAAATAGACATTTGAAATCACCCATTTATATCCGTTCGACTGCTTCTCGATTTTCAGGTAAAGAATCAGGTTCACCTTCTCCTTCTTATAGGTAAAGGTCGCTGTAACTTCAGCAAACCAACCCTTTGCATAAAAATCAAGAAAAGCGGGATTCTTTTTGTTCAGCGCATCATCAATAAAAACAAATTTTACATCAGAACCGATCACAGGACTTGAATTATCAAAAAGGATATTCAGGTAGCTCTTCCTGGCCTTGAGATCACGGTAACCCTGATTGCCCGGATAAAAACGTTTGCCCTGAATATCCTCCTCCCCGTTGAACCGAAGAAAAAATTGATTTACCTGCTTGGTCTGAGCGTAAAATATTGATTCGTCACCGGTCAGCGATCCGATCGAACCCTGTGAAAATCCCATTATCGGCAACCAAAATAGAACAATCCATGTGAATTTTCTCATAGATGAGGCTGGTAATTACTTTGAGGTTTCCTTCACCCTGATATCTCCCAGCATCACATCCCAGAAACCAATGAGGCGTCCACCAATCTGAGTCTCTTTGCGCTTGACATATACCGTGATATCTTTTTTAGTGGTATCTTCATAAACCAGTCCCTTTTCCTTGTCATATGCCTGGAAACGCTGATATATGGTAATTACCCCAACATAGGTTCCATCGGGTTGCCTTACGAGATCACTCACATACTGGATCTTGTACCAGTCGATGGTCACCTTGTCGTAATTCAGTTGCATCAGGCGGTCAAAATATTCCCTGATCTTGTAGTAGTTTACATCCTGTTTGCCAAGCGAAGAAACGCCTATTTCACTGTTTTCCATGAACAATTCAACAGCGCGTTCAATGACCCGCTGTGCATCCGACCATGGGGTCTTTTTATCTCCGATTATGCTGATATATTTACTCAGGTCGCGAACCTTCTCTAGGGCGAGACTGTCGATGGCCTGTTTGCGCTGGGGCGAAAGATTATCCTGTGCGGCCACCCGGTTCGACACCGCGAACAGGCATGCCATTATGATCAATGAAAGAAGCTTTCTCATAGTCGTTATTTTTTAATTAAATCGAGTCCTTTGATTTTTCCATTTGCATCATTCATGATGGCATCAATGGCATTCCTATTCGCCTTCGTATCCCTGATTAAATTAAGATACCTTTTGATGGTTGTAGGCTTGTCGTAATCCACCATGGAGCCTTCACGACTAATGATGATCAGCACCGGAACATCCTCTGAAGAAAAGAGCTGAAGGGTCTTTTGGATCGTTGCATCTGCCTGACTCAGATTTCCGGCACTGGCTGCACTGGCAATGGCAGCAAAGGAATTCTCCAGTTGTGCTTTAACGGGTAAACTACCTGCTGCGCCAAAGGTTCGCATATCCTTAATTTTTTTCTCCAGACGGGCAATCAGCTCGTCGAGTTCACTGTCCTGAAGATTTTGCGCCTTAATTGCATTTAATTCCCGTTCAAGCTGGTCTGCAGTTTTTTCATCCTTATTCAACAACAAATCATACAAGGCAGCTCGGGCCACATCCACTTTTTGAGCTTTAATTTTTTGCTCATTGGCCAATGCTGTTTTAAGCTTTTGCTGAGCTTCAATGATCATCTCATTCAGAATGGGATCATTGTAATTTTTATCCATGATCTCTGCTACGACTCGTTTTTGCTCATCGTACGAAAGTGTGGAGGTTCCATTGATGATCGACTGCAATTGCTTTTTTGCATTTTCGATTTGCGCCTTCCGTTCTTTTTTCGACAATTTGCCAGTCGACTTACAACCTTCCGTTCCTGCAACAACCAGTGCCATCATCATGATGATGACGAGATGCTGCCAGCGGATCGCTTTGATTTTGCTTATTATTTCTGACATACTTTTAAGATTTACGATTTATGATTTATGATTTTTTTTGTCACGCGTCACACGTCACTTGTCACGTTCTTATGGTTATGGTTTATAAAAAGGAAACTTCACTACCCTGGCCCTGAGTATTTTATCCCTTATTTTAATGTGAATTTCACTGCCTTCCTTTGATAATGCGGAGGGGACGTAGCCCATTCCGACAGGTATTTTTACAGAGGGGCCCATGGTTCCGGAGGTAACTTCGCCGATCCTTTTACCATGTGCGTCAACAACCTCATATTCATGGCGGGGAATGCCTTTATCGACCATTTCAAAACCCACCAGCTTATGTGCCGTTCCCTCCTGCTTCTGCTTCAGCAGGGCCGCCTTATTGATAAAATTTTTGTAGTCAGCAAATTTGGTAATCCAGCCCAATCCTGCCTCAATGGGCGATGTTGTATCGTTGATGTCATTTCCGTAAAGGCAATATCCCATTTCAAGGCGCAACGTATCGCGTGCAGCAAGACCGATCGGCTTGATCCCATATTCCTTCCCTGCTTCAAATACCGCTTCCCATATTTTTGGGGCATCCTCGTTTGCCATATAAATTTCACATCCGCCTGATCCTGTGTATCCCGTTGTGGCAAAAATAACATCGGGAACCCCGGCAAAGGTTAATTTTTTAAAGGTATAGTACTCCATGTCGGTCACAGTCGTGTTTGTGAGCGTTTGCATGGCCTTCAACGCCAGCGGCCCCTGGATGGCAAGCTGAGAAATTTCATCAGAAGCATTATACAGGGTGGCCCCCATTTTATTCTGTTTGTTGCACCAGGCCCAGTCCTTGTCAATATTGGCGGCATTCACTACCAGAAGATAGGTAAGGTCATCCACTTTGTAAACCAATAAATCATCTACGATTCCACCCGTTTCATTCGGAAAACAGGAATATTGAACCTTGCCGGGAACCAGTTTTGATGCATCATTGGAGGTAACCCACTGAATGAAATCAAGCGCCTTTGGACCTTTTACCCAAAATTCGCCCATGTGTGAAACATCAAAAACCCCAATCCCCTTTCGAACAGTTTCATGCTCTGCAATAACACCTTCATACTGTAATGGCATGTTGTAGCCTGCAAACGGGACCATCTTCGCCCCCATTGCTTCGTGAAACTTTGTGAATGCTGTATTTTTCATGGAAAAAAATTAATATTAGGACCTTTGTTAAAACACAATACGTGTAACGCAGTAAAATTAGGAAAAATTGCGCGATTGGCGGCTGAATGTTCATATATTACACCAAATGTTCATATGTTCCGACCATTTATTTTTTAATTTTGACACATGTTAATAACCCGTGAAAATACACCACGCTGGCTCATCTTCGTGATCGACCTTGCCATTGTTGTTTCATCCATCTTCCTCGCATACCTTTTGCGCTTCAACTTTGAAATCCCGGAATCAGAATTAAAACCGCTTCCGGGAATTTTCCTATTTATGGTGCTGGTCAGGTCATTCAGTTTCATGGTGGCGCGCTCCTATGCAGGAATCATCCGCTATACGAGCACCGGTGATGCCATGCGTGTATTTGGCACTGTATTCGCCGGCAGCATCACCTTTGCGCTGACCAACCTTTTCACATACTATATCATCGGAAGTTTTTTCTACAATTCCTTCTATTTCACCCCATTCTTCTTCATCCCCTTCTCCATCATCATCATCGAATTTCTTGCCACTTCATTTGGAATGATCACCTTCAGGCTCATTGTAAAGCTGGCCTTTCTTGAACTTCAGCACCCGGAACGCGAAAAGGTGAACGTGGTTATTTATGGGGCCGGAGAGGCCGGGATATCAGCAAAAAGAACACTCGACCGTGATGTGGGTACAAAATATTCCGTTTTGGCCTTTATCGATGACAATACCAACAAACAGGGCAAAAAACTTGAAGGAGTGGATATCCTTCCCCCTGATAAACTAAACAACCTTCTGGCCACGAATTCCATAGCCCAGATAATCCTGGCCATCATGCATTTTGATCCGGTAAAGAAACAGGAGCTCGTTGATACGTGCCTGGCTTACAACACCAGGGTACTTACAGTTCCGCCCATGATACGATGGATAAACGGAGAACTCAGTTTCAACCAGATTAAAAAAATCAACATAGAAGAGCTCCTGGAACGTGATGAAATTAAACTGGACGAGCAGCGCATCGGGGAGGAAATTGGGGGAAAAACAATCCTTGTCACCGGCGCTGCCGGCTCAATAGGTAGCGAAATTGTCCGCCAGGTTTCACGCTTTGCTCCCCGGCAGCTCATTCTCATCGACCAGGCTGAAACGCCACTCCATTACCTTGAACTCGAAACCCTTGAATACAACAAGGGTTCAGGTCTTGAATTCATTCTCTGCGATATATGCAATGAACAGCGGATGCGTAAAATCTTCGACGCCTTCCACCCCGACATGGTTTATCATGCTGCTGCGTATAAACATGTCCCCATGATGGAAAGCAACCCGGCTGAAGCTGTGCTAACCAATGTTGGCGGTACACAAATCGTTGCCGATCTGTCGGTCGAATACGGGGTGAAAAAATTCATCATGATCTCTACTGATAAAGCAGTAAATCCAACCAATGTGATGGGGGCCTCCAAACGCATTGCCGAAATTTATACCCAGGCCCTGACCCGATCAGGCAATACACGCTTTATTACTACGAGATTCGGAAATGTACTCGGATCAAATGGCTCCGTAATTCCACTCTTCAGAAGCCAGATTGAGAAAGGAGGTCCGCTCACCATCACACATCCTGAAGTGACACGGTTCTTCATGACCATCCCCGAAGCATGCCAGCTGGTCCTCGAAGCCGGAGCCCATGGAAAGGGTGGGGAAATTTTTATCTTCGACATGGGCAAATCAGTCAGGATCCTGGACCTGGCAAAAAAGATGATTCAACTCTCTGGTCTCACCCTGGGTAAAGACATCCAGATCAAATACACCGGGCTGCGTCCCGGCGAAAAACTCTATGAAGAACTTCTGAACATCGAAGAAAACACCATCCCAACGCACCACCCGCTGATTCTGACGGCTAAAGTACGTGAACTCAGCCTGCCAGAGGTCAGAAAAGACATTGCCGATTTGATTTCACTTGTTTCAAGCCATGCAAATTTCGATATCATCCGAAAAATGAAACAGATGGTCCCCGAATACAAAAGCCAGAACTCTGTTTATGAGGAACTTGACAAGTAATACAGCCAAACCGGGCCATGCAAGTGCCCAAAATGTTTTGCTTACGATTCTTGGACCGACGGCAACCGGTAAAACTTCACTTGCAGCTCACCTGGCATTCGAACTCAACGGGGAGATCATCAGCGCTGATTCACGGCAGGTTTACCGGGGAATGGATATAGGAACCGGGAAGGATTACGGAGATTATATTGTAAATGATACGCCTGTTCCTTTTCATCTCATCGATATTGTTGATCCGGGTTATGAATACAATATCTTCGAATTTCAGCATGATTTTCTGAAGGCCTATCATGACATCATCAGCAGGAAGAAGATTCCGATCCTCTGCGGTGGTTCAGGGATGTATCTCGAAGCGGTAATTAAAGGTTATCAGCTGACAAAGGCTGAACGTGATGAGAGATTTTTAAACAGCCTTGGAAAAAAAACTGAGGATCAGCTGATTGAAATTCTCAAATCATTTAAAACACCGCACAACATCACTGACTTTGAAGACCGTCCTCGCCTGCTTAAGGCCATCATGGTAGCCCGCTCCTCCAACCAATGCTTATTGAAAAAACAACCTGGATCAGATCCAGATGGTACTTGCAACGATCAGCCTTTCCCGAAAATCGATTCCACCATTTTTGGCATCGATTACCCTCGCGGACTGGTAAAAGCCAGGATAAAGAAGCGGCTGGAATACCGGCTGGAACATGGCATGATCGGAGAGGTTGAACAACTGCTGGCCACCGGGATTACCCCCGAACGCCTCATGAAATATGGACTTGAGTATAAATTCGTGGTCCTCTACCTCACCGGGAAAATATCCCGTACCGACCTGTTTAATGAACTGAACATCGCCATCCGCCAGTTTGCAAAACGTCAGATGACCTGGTTTCGCCGGATGGAACGACAGGGGATAGAGATCCATTGGATCGACGGACGGTTACCCCTCGAAAAAAAACTGCAAGATATCAGGATCCTGTGTTGATTTGAATCCCCGCAAACGCTGACCTCATTGCTTGCGGCGGGATTCTTCAATAAGTGCCACGAAAAAAGACTTGGAAAACTCGTTATTCCCAATTATGAATAACGTGGTAAATTAGTGAAATAACTTTTAAAACGCGTTAGATTGTTTTGTGAGAAATATCACAAAGTTTTGTGCGATATGATTGTACTTGACCACGATTTTTCGTCCTGCTTCTGTCAACTTTGCACAGCCACCCCCTATTCCTCCCTGTCGTAATTCGACCAGCGGAGCAGGTGCCAATAGGTTCATAGAACGGATTGCGTAGTAGGCTTTGCGATAAGACAACCCCATGACTGAAGCCGCTTTTCTTAGAGAACCGTGCGTTTCAATCATTTCGTGGAGTTCAACTCTTCCGGATCCCAGGAAGTTTTCCTCGTCAATTTCAATCCAAAGTCTACCGGTCACCTTCATTTTTTTCATTGTTTCCCAAAATTGAATCTCTTATTCTACAAATCTAGTAATTAATTTTTTACATATTTGTTCATATTTATAAAACTAGATAGTTGAATTTATACCTGAAAACTAGAACTAAATCAGATTAAATGAATCGAAGGAATTTTATCAGGATTTCAACGCTCAGTGCAGGGGGTGCGATGCTAGGCACGATAGGATTCGGCGGAGGGAAGGAGCCATCGATGCTGGAACGGCTTACTGGAAAAGTGCATGCTGAAGGATCAAGATATCAGCGAACACCGACCTACTGCGAAATCTGTTTCTGGAAGTGCGCCGGCTGGGTATACAAAAACGACCAGGGGGAAATCTGGAAGATCATCGGCAACGAAAATGACCCTCACTGCAATGGCCGGTTATGTCCCCGCGGAACTGGTGGGGTTGGCATGTACTTTGACCAGGACCGTTTGAAAACTCCTTTAATCCGCACAGGACCAAAAGGAAAACAGGAATTTAAACGAGTCAGCTGGGATGAAGCGCTCGATTTCGTTGCCAAAAAACTTGACTTCATCGGAAAAAAATACGGCCCTGAAACGGTTGCCCTCATCACCCACGGATCGGGTGGAAAACTGCTAACCACATTGATGAAGGCCTATGGTTCTGATTCAATTGCCGGTCCCTCCTATGCACAATGCAAGGGTCCGCGCGAAGTTGCTTTCGGACTGACATTTGGAGCCGGACTCGAGTCTCCTGAACCAACCGATATCCGCGACACCCGTTGCCTGGTTCTCATTGGCAGCCACCTTGGAGAGAACATGCATAACACCCAGGTGCAGGAAATGGCTGATGCGATTGACCGCGGCGCCACCATCATCACTGTTGATCCACGCTTCTCAACAGTTGCAAGCAAGTCCAAATTCTGGCTTCCCATAAAACCTTCCACCGACATTGCCCTGCTGCTGGCTTGGACGAACGTCATCATCAGCAATGGATGGTATGACAGGGATTATGTTGAAAAATATACGACAGGATTTGATAAGCTGAAAGAGTATATTCAGCCTTTTACCCCTGAATGGGCCTACGGCATAACGACACTTAATCCCAACATGATCCGCGACACCGCGAAGGAGATGGCCAATGCCTCCCCTGCGGTAATCATACACCCTGGCAGGCATGTCACCTGGTATGGGGATGATACCCAGCGTTCGCGGGCTATTGCTATCCTGAATGCCTTGCTTGGTTCATGGGGCCGCCGCGGCGGATTTTATCTCCCTGAGCTGAAAGAAATTCCTGAATACCCGCATCCGCCTTTTCCTCCGGTGAAGAAATCGTGGCGCGACATTCTAGGCGATCAATATCCCTTTGCCGAACTGCCACTGGCCAATGCCATTGTTGACGGTTCGATCCCGGGAAATTTAAAAGACTTTCAATATCGCGGTTGGATCGTCAATGGCAGCAACCTGAACATGACCATGCCTGACACTCGCAAGACACTCGAAGCCATTCAACAGCTCGAACTGCTTGTTGTCATTGACACCATGCCGATGGAAATTACCGGTTGGGCCGATGTAATCCTTCCCGAATGCACCTACCTGGAACGTTATGACGTACTCAGGAACGACCACAACCGGGAACCCGTGATCGCCCTGCGCATGCCGGCAACCGAACCAAAATACGATACGAAGCCCGACTGGTGGATTGCAAAAGAACTTGCAGCCAAAATGGGACTCGGTAACTATTTTGACTGGAAAACCTTCGATGAATTCCTGGATTACAAGTTGAAACGGATGGGATCATCCCTGGAGGAGATGAAAAAGATCGGCGTAAAAAAATATGAACGTACTTCCGGCGACCTCTATTTTTCGGCCGATAATCCACCTGCCTTTGATACTCCATCCGGAAAGATTGAGCTCTATTCGACCCAGCTGGAGCAGGCCGGGTTTGATCCGCTGCCACGGTATACTCCCCATGAAGAACCGCCCGAAGGATATTACCGGCTGAATTACGGAAGAACACAATCCCATACCTTCAGCCGTACTTCGAATAACCCTAATTTATCGGCCATCATGCCGGAAAACCTGGTATGGGTCAATCCCAAGGTCGCCGCCAACTGGCAATTGAAAGAGGGCCAGGAGGTGTGGCTGAAAAACCAGGACGGCGCTGCCACCAATTTTCCAGCAAAGGTCAGGATTACAGAACGGATCCGCTGGGATTCGGTTTATATTGTTCATGGTTTCGGTCACACGAATCCATTGCTTTCAAGGGCTTTTGGAAAAGGAGCGAGCGATTCAGCCCTGATTACCAAAGTTTTGATTGATCCGGTGATGGGCGGAACCGGGATGAGGGGAAACTTCGTCACATTTTTAACTGAAAACCCGGATAAGGAGGTGAAGGCATGAGATTCGCAATGGCCATTGATACCAAAAAATGTGTCGGCTGCAGCGATTGTGTCGTTGCCTGCCAAACAGAGAATGCTGTTCCTATTGGTTACTGCCGCGATTGGATTGTTGAGGTGAACGACGGGACCTATCCGCAACTTGAAATGGAGATCCGCTCCGAGCGTTGTAATCAATGCTCCAACTCTCCCTGTGTGCGTTGTTGTCCGACCACGGCAAGCCATTACGATTATGGAGGAATTGTCCTTGTTACGCAGCATAAATGCATCGGGTGCGGTGCATGCATTGCTTCCTGCCCCTATGATGCGAGATACCCGCATCCAAAGGGTTATGTTGACAAATGCACTTTTTGCGTCCATCGGGTCAAAGAAGGGCTGCCCCCTGCCTGCGTAGCAGTTTGCCCGACAAAATGCCTCTACTTCGGCGATACCGATGATTCCCGGAGTGAAATTTCGCAGGTGCTGAAAAAGCGGAAATATAAAAGGTTGATTCCTGAAGCCGGCACCAACCCCAATCTTTATTTTTTAATCTGAATGCCATGAGAGAAGAGCTAATCATTAGCGGTCGCATGAATCCCATGGTGGATCCAACCCTGAACATCTGGCACTGGCAGATTCCATTGTATCTCTTTGTTGGAGGCGTTGCAGCAGGCATCCTGTTTTTTGCCTCACTCTATTACATCATGGGTCGTGAGAAAAAATATCCCGCTGCGATCAAGTGGGCCCCCATGCTTACCCCATTTTTACTCATTATTGGATTGGGCGCCCTATTTCTTGATCTGAACCATAAGGCGTTTTTCTGGCAGCTCTACCTGCATATCCGCTTCGAATCGCCGATGTCGTGGGGTGCATGGGCACTGCTTGTCATCACACCATTGTCCATCGTATGGTCGGCTACCTGGATGAAGGAGGTGTTTCCCGGATGGCATTGGAAATACCCCATTCTTGAAGAATTGGAGGCCTTTTTTATCAAATACCGTTTCGTCATTGCCTGGATTATGCTGCTTTACGCAGTTATCCTGGGTGTGTATACCGGTATCCTGCTATCGGCATTCAATGCGCGACCTCTTTGGAATACCAGCATCCTTGGTCCTTTGTTTTTTGCCTCCAGCCTTTCGACCGGAGCAGCGGTAATCATGCTCATGGCGAAAAGTCATCTTGAACGAAATATTTTCAGCCGCATCGACCTGATCATGATCGCGATTGAGCTGTTCCTGATCGTGCATATGTTCATGGGATTCCAGGCCAGTACACAGGTTCAGATCGATGCAGCAAACATGTTCCTCGGAGGGCCTTATACTGAAGTATTCTGGATTTTTGTGGTGCTCATCGGCCTGATTTTACCCGCATTCCTGGAGGTGCTTGAACTGATAGGGTATAAAATTCCGATTGTCATCACCTCGACCCTTATACTTACAGGCGGGATCTTTTTGAGATTCATCATTGTGTATGCCGGGCAGGCGAGCAGATACCTTTACGAATGACCAATGACCAATGACCAATGACCAATGACCAATGACCAATGACCAATGACCAATGACCAATGACCAATTTTGATTTAACACCTTGATTTTCAAAACAGATACCGGATATGGAAACAAAAGATCAACCCAGGAAGAATAGGTACATGAATCCTTACATTGGCGGGGTATTGCTGGGCCTCGTATTGCTGGCTGCGAATTTCATCTCCGGGCGCGGACTCGGGGCCAGCGGCGCAATAAAAAGTGTGGTGGTAGCTTCTGCGCAGTCATTGGCTCCAAAATATGCAGAACGAACGAAATATTTCAAGGAATATCATGAAGAACATTCGGGATCACCCATGAAAAACTGGCTGGTCTTTCAGATGCTGGGTGTTTTGGTCGGAGGCTTTGCTTCAGGCGCTCTTGCAGGCCGTCTGAAGTTCAAAGTGGAACACAGTCCTAAAATCACCTCGCGCCGGAGGCTGGTATTTGCATTGCTCGGAGGGATCTTCTTCGGGGTGGGTTCCCAACTCGGACGAGGCTGTACGAGTGGTTCGGCACTCAGTGGTATGGCCGTGATCTCATTTGGCGGAATCATCACCATGATGGCAATCTTTGGTGGGGCATATGCACTCGCATGGTTTTTCAGGAAAAACTGGATTTAGTTGAAAAAATGCAACATGCAAATTAATTCGTTATTCGTAAATCTAAAATCGTAAATCAATATGGGTCCCTTAGCAGTCAACGAAATCATCTCTTCAAACACCAATTTTTTCCTGGCCTTTGTCATCGGCATCGGGTTTGGTTTTGTGCTTGAGCAAAGCGGTTTTTCATCCAGCCGGAAACTGGCCGGGTTATTTTATGGATACGACATGGTCGTGTTAAAAGTATTTTTCACGGGAGGAGTCACTGCCATGCTCGGCTTATTGTTTTTCAGTCTCTTTGGCTGGGTTGACCTGAACCTGGTCTATGTAAACCCGACTTTCCTGACCTCGGCCATTGTAGGCGGTTTGATCATGGGGGCCGGATTTATCATGGGAGGATTTTGCCCGGGGACCAGCATCTGTGGTGCAGCCATTGGTAAACTCGATGCCATGATCTTTATCGTCGGATTATTTATAGGGGTCTATCTCTTTGCCTTTGGATACCCGTTGTTCGAAACCCTTTACAAATCAGCGCCCATGGGCTCTCCGAAAATATCTACCATGCTCGATCTGAGCGATGGTGTTTTTGCCTTGATCCTGGTCGTGGTAGCAGTGGGCATGTTTTATGGATCGGAATGGGTCGAAAAGAGATTTCCAAGGGAGGAATATTAAAATAATAAAATTAAAATTATGAAGCCTTTACATTACCTCACGCTCGTCCTGGTGATCCTGGCGCTGATCATCGCCCTGGTGCCCCAGAACACAACCCGGCCGTATAAACTTACAGCTGAACAATTGCTTGCGGAGATCCGGACCGGGACACAGTTCGTCAGTCCGGATGAAGTAGCGGATAAAATCGTGCAGAAGGATCCATCAATCCAACTGATCGATGTGCGGAATCCCAGGGAATTCGATATGTTCAGCCTTCAGGGGGCCATCAATATCCCACTTCAGGATATTCTTTCTGAAAATAATTTTGATATTCTCAACCAGGGGACCAAGATGAATATCTTTTATTCCAATGGTTCAACTGAGGCAAATGAAGCATGGATGCTGACGCGGCAGCTTGGCTACCAGAACAATTATGTGCTCCAGGGAGGGCTGAACTATTGGATGGAAACCATCCTGAATCCCTTAAAGCCCGAAAGCATTATATCCAATGATGAAATTGCCCGTTATGATTTTCGAAAAGCTGCATCCATGGCATTGGGCGGAGGGGATGCATCATCCATGGCCCCGGCTTCATCTCCTGCATCGGCAACTCCTAAACCAGGGGTGGTTCCGGTAAAGAAAAAGAAAAAGGCTTCAGGAGGATGTTAATCCCTTAGAAAAATTAATTTAAGCAGGAATCAACCGTTCCGGCTTATCTGATGCAGCAAGTCAAGATCGTTTATTTTTACGAGGCGTTCATCTATAGACAAAATGCCATCCTCCTTCAATTTCAGCAATACCCTCGAAGCACTTTCCCGTGAAATACCAATAAGATCGGCAAGCTCCTGCCGTGTGAATGGAATCTCAAACTCATTGTTCTCATATATGATACGGGAAAAATAAAGTATCGCATCCGCAACTTTCCCATAGGTCTTCTTTTGCGATTGGCTCATGAACCGGTGGAAATTGTTCAGACTGTCACGCGAAACTGACACAAGGATTTCATAGGCGAAATCCCCATTCTTTTTGATCAATTTTTTGAACATGGCGATGTCAATGTAACAGACCTTGATATCTTCCAGAGCAGCATAGGAATAATGGTTAACCTTGTCGCCAAAAAGTGAAGGCAACCCCAGGTAACTGTGTTTCTTTACGATCTGAAGAATTTGCTCCTTATCACCGGAGGTCCTGACATATTCCTTTACAAGCCCTGATTTCAGATAAATAATGTTGGAGTTCAGCGAGCCTTCATGAATGATAATATCCCCCTTCTTGAATTCGGCTTCACGGCTGTTCTCATTCACAAGATCAAGTTCAGCGGGGGCAAGAACTGCAGCGGCACATGATTTTTCTTTGCAGTCGCGGCAAGGAGTTTTATAAGGTAACGGATCAGGAAACATCAGAGCAGAATATTTAACTGTAAAAACTTCTTGCAAAGATGGCGCATTATTTAACAGGTTGGTGTGATATTTATCACTGTATGAAATGATATTTAGCATATTAAAACCAGTCAGGCGACACTGGATTTCATATCAATTTGATCTCCTGCATGCATCCAGTATCACGCATGAATAATCTCAGGCTATATAGGGTCTTGGTAATTTTGACACATAAAAAATAACAGCCATGAGAGCAGCAATTCCCACAAATGATGGTATCATGATGGCCGGTTCATTTGAACAGGCAAAGGGCTTCCTGATATTTGACATTGAACTTGGACAGGTCACAAAAGAGGAGGTGGTGTGGAATAAAACAGCATATGCTGGTGAGACTCCCGAAAACTATCTGACACCGATAATAAACTGTTCCGCTGCATTTGCCAATAATATCCCTGAGAAACTGTGCCTGGCGCTACAACAAAAAGGCATCTCCCTGATAAACAGCAAGGATGATATCATCACCAATGTAATCGTCCATTACATGGACAATGAAATAAAGAAAGCGGCGGATTGTTGCTGCTGTCCTTGATGTGATCAATCTGCTATGAACCTCGAATCATATTTTAATCACTTCCGAAGGCAGACCATTGGTTACCGGCAGGAATATACTACCCCGTACGGCAAACAACGGATGCTTTATGCCGACTGGATCGCCAGTGGCAGGCTTTACCGTCCGATTGAAAAAATACTGACTGAAAAAATTGGTCCGTTCATTGGAAACACCCATACCGAGACCAGTGAAACCGGTAAACTTATGACAATGGCCTACCAAGAGGCCCATGCCAGCATAAAGCGGTATGTCAATGCCGGGCCTGAAGATGTCATTTTAACTACAGGATTCGGGATGACAGGGGCCGTAGTGAAATTCCAGCGGATACTGGGGTTGAAATCCTGTTCCCAGTTATCAGGCGGTCAATGCCTGCATGAAAAGGATCGGCCGGTCATATTCATCACCCACATGGAACATCACTCCAATCACACCTCCTGGTATGAAACGATGGCTGACGTCGTGGTGGTAAAACCCGGCAAAGATCTTTTGTTCGACCTGAATCATCTCGAGGATGAACTCAAATTGCATAAAAATGGAAGAAGGCTCATCGGATCGTTTACAGCTTGTTCAAATGTGACGGGGGTCAGGACACCCATCCATGAAATGGCGGCGCTGATGCATCAATACGGGGGAAGGATATTTGTAGATTATGCCGCTTCAGCACCCTATGACAACATCAACATGCATCCCGGAGATCCGGTGGAAGATCTGGATGCGGTTTTTTTTTCCCCGCATAAGTTTCTGGGAGGACCCGGGTCCTCAGGTGTCCTCATCTTCAGTTCCGACCTCTATCACAATCGTGTTCCCGATCAGCCCGGGGGAGGCACTGTTGACTGGACCAATCGCTGGGGTGAGTACAAGTTCATCGACGACATCGAACTTCGGGAAGATGGAGGTACGCCGGGATTCCTGCAGGCAATACGGGCTTCACTGAGCATGGATCTGAAGCGCCAGATGGGTATTGAAAAAATAGGGTTGAGGGAGGAGGAACTACTCGCCCTCGCCTTCCGGGAATTGGCAACAGTGCCTGGATTGCACATCCTGGCTGACAATGTTACTTCAAGGCTTGGCGTTATATCATTTTACATGGATCATATCCATTACAACCTGGTGGTTTCCTTGTTAAGTGACCATTTCGGTATTCAGGTCAGGGGAGGATGTGCGTGTGCCGGCACCTATGGACATTATCTTCTTGATGTCAGCTATGAAACATCAAAAAAAATCACCGACAGGATTACAAATGGCGATCTTTCAGCTAAACCGGGATGGGTAAGGCTTTCCCTGCACCCAACCATGAAAGACCGTGAAGTGGTTCACATTGCTGCTGCGCTGCGCATGATTTCAAAAAACCATGTTGCGTGGGGAAGGGACTATGAATATAACAAACACACAAACGAATTCAATCTGAAGAAAACAGTGATGTATGGGCCCAATGTGAATGCATGGCTGTTATAATGCAAAAAAACTTGCTTGCTGAATTTTTTAGATTATCTTTGCAGAGCGAATATTCACTTACACTTCGATGCATTCAGGATGATTTATCAAATCAGGAATTAATTCAACATGACAGCAGAACTATCCGTCAGACAATTAGAAATCATTGAAGCCGCAGGAAAAATCCTGACATCTTCGGGGGTTGGTGGGTTAACAATAAAAAACCTGGCGAAGGAGATGAAATTTTCTGAAAGCGCCATTTACAGGCATTTCACAAGCAAAGAGGAAATTATCATTGGCATGTTGACATTTTTGGCCGATAGCATCGATCATCGATTGTCTGATATAACCGCTTCATCAGATCCGGCAGAACAATTTAAAGCCATGTTCCGGGAACAATTCAGGTTTTTCGATTTACATCCTCACTTTGTTGTAGCCGTGTTTTCTGATGGGCTGATGGAAGAGACCCAACTGATAAATGAAGCCATCCTGAAACTAATGAATATTAAGATGAAACATTTAATGCCTGTCATCATGATAGGACAGCAAAAAGGTGTTTTTACAAATGCCATTACCTCAGATGAAATGGTTCATATTGTTATGGGGACTTTCAAACTTCAGATGTTCAAATGGAGGACCGCCAATTTTCAATTCGATATAAAACGAAGTGGAGAAAACATGATACAATCTATTCTAACACTGATAAAATGCAAAGTATTATGAAAAGAGTTTTGACAAAATCAAGGTACTAAAAAAATTTGACTAATTATGTTAGTAAATATTCACACACACAAAATCATTCTGCTGCTTTTCCTTACAGCATTCATGGCCGGGACTGCACAAAGCCAGGTATGGACCTTGCAACAATGCATTGATACAGCCATGGTAAACAATAAGAATTTGCAAATAAGCCGGAATTCAAGGGAGGTTGGTGAACAGAAGCATCAGGAGGCCCTGGCAAACCTGATTCCCAAAGTAAATTTCAATGCCGACTACCGCTACTACGCCAATCTTCCTTACCAGTTTATGCCCTTATCGGCTTT